>Ga0116228_10006390_pt1 | contig 10530 bp, 9 predicted proteins | sample S1TSphfallax_2_FD_89694 | JGI IMG/M metagenome (GOLD analysis project Ga0116228, IMG submission 89694) | Host-associated microbial communities from peat moss isolated from Minnesota, USA - S1T2_Fc - Sphagnum fallax MG | ecosystem: Host-associated > Plants > Peat moss > Unclassified | place: USA... | reverse complement strand
GTGATTGATGCACACTCAAACTTCATCCCGTTATGCCTTGCCAAAACATAACCACAACATGTCACATAAATTTAGAAGACATAAGAGATCAAACTTGATGGATCAAACTATTGGATCATGATGACCCTAAAACTAAATTATAATTGGACCCCAAAAAATTTATTATGAATCAAAACATTATTTAACAAAAAAAATAGTTGTGCATGTTTGCATCATCCTACATTTGTAACTGCCAAAAACAACAATAGCCCATATGTCATAAAGTCAGTACAAAATGGATGCACAAATAGGTTTCTTTGTATATAGAAGATGTCATGCACTTGAGAGTTTTAAATATAGAAAACACACATGCATAGGACTATTGTGTACACACAACAATCCATTAAAACATTTATGTGTACATGAAACGCCACAAAGGACTATTACGAACACATAACACTCAATTGAAAGACTTTGATGTACAAAATACATTCATTGAGGACTTTTGCATAAACATGATGTTCATTTAAAAGACTATTATGTACATAGTTCATTCACTTAAGGGATTATTAAGTACACAATTCATTCATTTAAAGAATTGTTATGTACACAACTTTCATTCAATTAGGACTTGGAGTGTGGATATAGTTCACTCAAATTGGACTTTTGTGTATACATACATGTCACTTAAAGGACTTATATGTGCATGTGATACACCACTTAGGATTAAATTGTGTATAATTATACAATCATTTAGGACTTATGTGTACTTATGGAAACTTCAAATGCATACTAGCTAAAGATTTAAAGAAAATTAAAGTAGTTGTATGTATTTTGATCATGTGCAAGGAAGACTTAAGGTACATGGAACACATTCATTTGGGATTGTACAATAGTAGCTAAGGACTTTGAATTTCAAAACAACTTTGGAATAACCACAAGGCATTGCTACTGCAAAATCCCAATATTTAAATAATTAATATTACTAAATTTCATATTTCCATAAGTATATTTTGAATCAAGGACTTCATGGCTTTATAAATATTATGAACAAAAACCTTGAAATCTAAACTTCGTGCAATTGAAAAAAAAAAAATAAGTAGGCACAAAAATTACAAGTAAGAAATATATGCATACTTTACAATTTGAGATTTTGGGAGTTTGTTGGAATTGTGGAAATGAAAGCTCACCCCTGGGCTTCTGGATACCAGTAGCAACCCACCATCTTTCATGCATATCTTCCCCACACAAAATATCAATACATTTAATAGACAATGAAAAATGAGCATGTGCACACCAAACATGATACACATGTTTGCAAGAAGCTATTTGTCCTACCCATAAAGGTTCCAAACCCAACCTACAAAAAGGACAATGTTCAACCCTTATGCCAGTTTATGCATCAACATTGTTTATTTCAACAATGTTTGGTGGCAACAAAATCATCTTAGCTAACCCTAAACCTTTTTACAGTTTATCCAAAAGTGTAACTTCAACATCATGACATCTCTTTGAAGCAACAACCTCATGTTCCAAATTGTACTAATTGGAACCCACCCCTTTTGATATTTTATTCACTACTTTATATGTAGACTTGCCATTACTAATAAGGGATTGAAGATAAGCAACCACTCCTTTCTGTGTGTTTATTTTTTGTCAGTAGACTTTATTTATTCTCACAATCCTCTTGTTCAACTTGAACAAACATTTTTTGTAGTGCATGTTTTTTTTCATGGTGTGATTGTTTTGATCCTCCATCTAACTTCAGGCTTTCATGACAGCCATGAAAGCCTCTTGCTTTTCAAAAGTAACCATTGCCAAACATTCTTAAGCTTGAGGTAATGTAGTATTTTTCTAGGCAATTTAGCTCTCCAACTCATCCACATTTGCAATAGAAAAGATAACCAAAACCCTACAAAAAACAATTTGAAGAAAATAGATAATGCATCTTTCACAATGTGACAAGGTCAAAGATCACAAACAAACAAATTGCAATAACAAAATTTGCAACAAATGCAAGAAGAATAACAAACCAAAAAAACTTACCAAAAACATTCACGTGAACTAGACCAAAATCTTTTTGTACTTTGTACGCAATTGACATTCTCCTTCATCCTTGTCATTCAAAAACTCGACTTGTTCTACTCTTGCCTTATGCCAGTGTTGTTCATTGTTGGTCCATTCTACATAAAATGCCCATTTCATGTTCTTCCCATGGACCTTTTCAAACGTTAACCTTTGAACCATGCCTAATGGAATCAATCTTGATGCAAACATATGTGGTTTTTGGTGGACTATCATCCACAAGGTCTCTATCTTGCGAATAAAATCCGGGTCCTTGTTACGCACATAACTATATCCATTCCTATTCACAATGGGTCCAAAAATCCTGCTGACCTCTTCTAAAGTTATGTCTTTAAAAACCTTCATTTGTTTTGGGTTAAACCCTTCAAAACACAAGCCATAACTGTCAACAAATTATGTTTGCAATATTACACCTTTGTATTCAAGTTTAACAACTTATGCATACAAGGGAGGCACAAATCCAACCTTTGATGTTCTAACGCAATGTTCTCCATCTTTTAACTTTACCTTTTTCAAAAGACTAGACTTCCCACTACTGGTTGAACCAAGCTTTTTGGAAATGTCAAACCTTGCATTAGAGGCCAATTCAATTTCACCCACCATTTGTTATCACCACATCAACTTGTCAATGATTTGTTTCTACAATACATTCAAGTTCCTGAAGGGCACTTGACATGTAATAGCATTGACATTGGCATTGCACTTAATTTGTTCAACATGTGCAGTGCTTGTGTATTTCATGATCCTTTGGATCATTTCATATATGTTTTCCTAAAAGTTGTTCTCTTCTCTAGATGTGAATAGTTTCACACCTCTAGGATAGAAATTTTTGAAACAAACCTATTTTGAAGAAACTTCAAGTCATGAGACAAAATTTCTTTCTTTCTTCAGTGAAGGCTACTGCATTCTAAGTGGATAAAATACTGTTGTGATGGATGAATAAAACTGAGAGAAAACCACAACAAAATTTGGGAAACCCTTAAATCGACAAAAAATGGGTTCTTGAATGTTGGTGGTACAAAAAGTACTGCCAGCACACAGGCCCTGTTTTTCTTTGTTTCTTGTTGCCCTTGGCCGCTCTTAACAATTTCCCATGGCCCTGTAATATGCCATCCTAGTGGGCCTTAATGGGCCAAGGGCAACAGTGAAGAAAAATACAGGGCCTGTGCTGGCAGTACAATTTATTCTGCCGGCATTCAAAAACCTTGGCCTACTTAACAATTTCCCAAAAATCAGTATGAAGACATGGTTGGGTGCTAACTTCAAAATTGGTTAAAGTCAGCATGTTATATATGCTTTGCAAGCTTGGGCCAGACAGAGAATCAGCACCGAACAGCCTGTTCCAGGGCACCATGAAAGATGGATGGTGAACGGTGAGGAAACAATTTTCCATTGGGTTCCAGTTCACTAGCACAAAAAAGGTGCTCAGCTCAGTTACTTTCTTAACTGCATACCTACAAGTGTGTTGTTAGTGAGTACGAAGTAACAACATTTCCAATGTACAAACCATCTACTTACCTAGTTACATGTAGGACCTACTTCTTACAGAATGGGTTAAGGACATGAAACCAGATAATTAACTCCCTTGAGGTTCATCCACAACTGAGTCATAAGGACATCCAGTGAATGATGTGCTGGTGGGTGCTGGTTCAGTCTGGCCCTTTGCAAGCATCTTAAGACAGATGTGTGACCAGCTGCAACTTGTTATGGGGGCCCTGTTAATGGCATGAAGACCATTTATCATGGCATTAACATTATTGTTTATGTAAATGTGGCGAATAATAATGGAACTTAACAATGCCCTCACCTTATATGTGATCCCATAAGAAGATCTAAATTATGTCAAACTCTTTGGCAATCTCCAGCTATGGCCTGTATCTCTCTTTCCATGGATATAAAAACGACATGCATAAGAAAATGAACACATTTCTACAAGGTGTTGATCAACACTTCGCACATTTTTTAACTTTTTCTTCGTATGCAGACCCAAACTGTGTCAGAAAACTTAGTGCTCTCATCAATTCTGCCTCTGCCTCCTCTGTTCACAAAACGCGGAAACAATTAAGGACCTGGTGCATGTGACAGTCCGGTAGCTCAGCTCCACATACAATGGTAGTGTGCATTTGAAGAGAAGTAGGCTGTAATGAGATATCCAGTACTAGGCACGTAGTTTAAGCTTTATTAGTTTGCTTTTTTTGCTTTTTAACATTGTCATCATTATTTGCAATATATGGACCATGACAACAAAGGTCATCCTTTAATCTCCTTTCAACTACCATAGATGTAGCTTGTAAATGACTCAATGTTTTCAATTGTCCCCACATAGTCAATAGCAACCATTACTCATCATCACCCTTGACCAAGTTTGTTTCTCTACACTACGAAGATTGGTAGGGGGAGGATTATGAGCCCATAACCATCTAATCCTTTACCTGAACATCAAATCCTTCACCTATTCTGATAATACCTTTAGCTATCAACTCTTCACATTTCGACACGGAAACCAATAGATATTAGTACCATGATTAAAAAAAAAACTTAATAGCTCAACTCCACAATGTTTCCCAAAAGACCATGAACTTTTTGGAAAGGCTAAATGTAGGTGTTGGAATATAACATTAAAGTACATTGGGTTTTATCATAATTTAATCCATACCATTATATCCATAAAAAATGAAACCTTATGTTTTTTTCACTTCAAATTCATGCCATCTCATGTGAAGGGAATAGAAATGTGGAGTACTAAACCTCTCAAAGTTAGTATGGACCATGTTAGATTCACAAGCTAATTTGATTATAAATTTGCCATATTCTTTTTAAACCACATAAGAATAAACCTTTTGATCTTTTTTACCAAGAGTACAATTTGTCAAATTCAAATGGACGGACATACCAAAGTGAAACATGAATTCTACCTTGGGGATTTTTTGAGAATTCAACTTGTAGAATTTGGCATCATGGGGTCTTTGAACATCCCTAACAAATCTTCATATATATATCTATTCAATTTCATGGTTTTGGCATTTCAACCTGATCTTCACATTGCATCTTCCATCTACATTACGTCCCAAGTTTTGGATTGCAAGGACTAAAACAAATCTCAACCCATCATTTTCCCACCTCATTTTTTGATCAATCTTTTGCAGTCATAGTTTAAATGGTATCATCATACTAAAAAAAAACACAATAAGTGAACAACAAACAACCACTCACATCAATTTTCCTTTTCACTCTTACCTTTGATCATGTGGTTAAATTCAATACCATGCAATTATCAATTTAACTAAATATCTAAAAAGTCAATAATAAGCTTGTAGGTTGATTTAATAACTCGGTCCAAACTCAATACCGAGCCAACATTGGAATGTTGACAAGGGGCAATGCCCATATCCATATTAGGGCTTTTTTTCAAATTCCCCAAGTAGGTCTAGTGACGCACCCCCAAGTTCCTTGTGTGACCCAAAAAAGGTCCAAAGAATTGGATTTGTGGAAATGGTTAGAACTTGGTGCCGCTCCCAGCTTCCAACACTAGAAGGGGTAGAGGGGTCGTGTTGGAAGCTCCGGGATTAGACTAGGAAGAGATCAAGCTATTTTGGTCACGGACCTGCATCTAAACCAACACAGTTGATTAGAACTCATTTTGCATGCATTTGGTGTTGGGACAAACCACGGGCTAACTCAGATTCGCATGACACACCACGGCCCGAGCTCAGGAGATGCCACCACCATACTCCCTATAGTATTTTCTACATTCACCTGCGGGAATGGCATCCGAATGACTCTTTTTCCCAGGACTCCCAAAGTGGAGTCTTGAAACTGTCCTGATTTGGACTCCCGAGACTTTGGGATTTCATAGCTCCTCGCCCCAACCTTCGATCGAGACGAGGTCTAAACCAAACTTGTAGCCCTTGAAGAGAGCTTTCCAACGCCTTGTTGCACTCCCGGAGCGCACGTTGGGAACGGGTCGATTCCCGACTTTTAGTGGTCGGGAGTCAAATTGCCAATTTGACTCCCAACCCTTCTTTTGCCCATAACTTGGGCTGCAGATGTCCAAATGACCAATGCGAGGCCATTTTGGACATCTACACTTCGAGACCTTTCTAATGACACTAAGAACACCCCAATGCGAAGTGTTTTGGCCTCTATTGTCGAACTTTTAAAGTTTGGGAGTCCTGGAGGATTCTAAGTCCCCAACTTATGGGAGTGTGAGTTTCATCCTCACACTTGGCCAAAGTGGGGTTGCGACATTTAGGGTGAAAATTCCCAACATTAATTAAAATTAAATGGTGAATGTCCTAGGTTGGTTGGAACATTTTTTTTAAATGCTGCTACAAGTGGTAATGAAAGAAGTGCCTAGGTTTAAATGTGGTTAATCTAATTTTTTAAATTTAAAAACTGGCAAAAAAATCCTAAAAATCACATTTTGGTAATTTGGTTTCATCTTTTGAAAAAAAATCACCAAGTTGATAACATATGTATTAGAAGATCATCATTATGATTGCCCAATTCTTGTTTGAATTACTGTTAATAAGTTCTTGTACTTCACCAAGTTCAAGTCTAGGTTATAAGTTACATTTTAGGGTCACCAGGTTGGAGGTTCCAAGTTTGCTTGGAACCACCACTAAGTACATAAGTATAATTTTATTTTAAAAATATAAACTTGACCTAACATTTTAGACAAGTTATTATATTTGATTAATTGTACATAAATAATGTCATATAATTTTTATTTTGAATTATGTGGACTAGTTGAACATTGAATTAATATTACACAATTTTATTTTTATTTAGTTATGGGTAATGGAGATATAATTAGACCTTGTCTTAAACTGGACCAACTCTAAATTCTATGTGAAAATGAGTCAGACCTGAAAGTTTTAGAGATCCAAAACATGATCTCAAGACCAAAACGGAAGTTTCATCAAAACAAAAAAAGAAAAGAAAGTAAGAACCAGGACTTAAGGTTCCTCTTGAAATCAAGATGAGCACAACACTGGTTTGACCCAGCCTGCAAAGTACAACCATAGCAAGAGAGGGGCACAGATATCCTTATATATGTACCTGAGAACTGTCACTAGACTTGCCCAATTTTGGGTTGAACCAATGTTGGCCGCTTCCAAATCTGGGTCCATGCCAGTTCTATAAGAAGAGGTCCCTCATGGTCCTCCCTGGAGAAGAATTGCCATGAGAAATTGACTGAGTTGAGCACCAGCCAAAGTGAACCAGCCCTCACAACGACGCACCATGAAGGATGGATGGTAAGTGATCATGAAATAGTTTTCAGTTGGGTTCCAGTTTCCTACTTAACCATGGTGGTTAGCTCGGTTGCCTTTTTTAACTACTTACATACTAACAGGTGGTCAAAACAGCCTTTAACTAGTAAAACCCTATTTTCCGACCCTATCTACCTATAGATGTATATGACCTACTTCTTACAGGATGGGTTACCAAGGTGAAACCAGATATTAACTCAGTTGAGGTTCATCCACAACTGAGTCATAATGACCATCCAGTGGATGGTGCGCTGGTGGTTGCCGGTTCACTCTGGCTGTGCTGGTGGTTTTGCTAGCTGTAGAAAATGCACTTGCAGCAATTTTGAGACTGAAACCTTCTTGTGCACTGGTGTTTTCCCCTCTTGCCTTGGATCATCTCAAAACCTGAAGACCTTCTTCTGTAGTGTAGGCATTTGCTGATGCAAATTTATGTGGAAGTGAAATGTTATGCAAATCTGTAGAGTTTGCATCAAACCTCTGCAATAGAATTTGGTGAAACAAACATGTTTTTTGTTGAGACTTAAACTTATGAGACAAAATCTGTTTGCTTCTTCAGTGAAGGCTACTGTACTCCAAGTGGATAAACTGTTGTGATGGATGAATAAAACTAAGAGAATTCACAATGAAAATTGGGAAAACAGGAAATCGGGCAAGGTTCTGGAACGTTGGCAGTACAAAAATAGTGCCACCAAAGGTCCTTTATATTTTTTTACTTCCCTGTTGCACTTGTCCCCTCTAATATTTTCCCATGGCACCCCATGCTATAGGGCCTACAGGGACCATGAGAAAAGGTCAAATGTGCCACAGCAACAACAGTTAAGACAAAAGATCGAGCCTGTGCTGCGAGAGCCTCTCGCATTGAACTCACACCAGATTTTTGTATTGTATCTGGAGGGCACATTCTCACGAGGAACCTTTCCTTGGGTTTAAAGGGCATTTCCAAAATTGGAATATGCCCCCTTCCCAGCCAGTTTTCCCCTTCTTTCCAGGCAGCCCGGATCGTACCAAAGAAAAACCCCAAGTATGCAAAATGCTCAAAGATCGGACAAAAACCTGACAGGCTGGCTTGCAGCCGGCAAGCAAGCACGCTGTGGGCCAGCAATAAGACTCGTATCATAAAACTGATTGTTTGCCCAACGATACAGTGCGTGAAAGAGGCCGAAACTGACAGTCCCTAAATGGTGCAAACACATCCACAGCTGCCGGAGCAGTCTCTGTCGATTGCCCGTGTTTGCCGCATCTGCGTCTTCTTCTTCTTCAAAATTACCGTATAATCTATCAAGCTCCCCTATGGCATTGCCAGTGGTGGTTCGCTTGGCGAGTACGGTCTCCACGCGTTTCCAATCATCCCAAAGCTCAGACCTTTCGAGGTCGCAGCAGCTTCCGGCTTTGTATCGGTAAGGCCGACGGCGAACTGTTGCACAAGTTGCTTGCTTTTTTACGGGTACCCGTCAACCCTCAAGCTCTTCTTCTCATCACGGACCACAGCGCGACGCTCTTCTTCGTCTCTCTCAAGCCTGCTTCTTTATAGGTACGTTTTGTTGATGAGGCCATAAGGCCATCCCTGATTCTCTTAAAAAGACCTTGTGTAAGAAAGAATCTATCAAAACCTGGACATCTGCTCCAAATTTGGCTCTGCAAATGGATATGTGTGAATTTAGCTATGTATATCTTGTGATAGATTTTCTCTAAAAATAGTCCATAAACTCCTAGAGTAGAAAGTTGATTCACAGATATGAACTTCAATACAGAATCCAGATCTACATTTGATTTTGCCAAATTCTGCTTTTGTATTTATTTTCAAGCAATAGGCATTTAAAGCAGACTCATGTGTTTTTGCTAAATTGGGTTGTTCTCATCATCATCATAAGCCAACACTCAGTGTCCCAAGCACATTTAGTTTATCTAAATTGGGTTGTGGCCAATGTAAAGCCACAGTAGCAAAACAACTTTTACACCGCTCTTGGGATACAGGGTTGTACAGTGGAACAAAGGTGTTAAACCTCCAGTACTTGATGTATCACACTTGCTCTACTTTTATCATCCCTGGAAATATTTGTTAGCAAGAAAAATTTTCATTCCTTCACAAACACTGCTTGCAGAAGTTTACAATTGGAAATGCTCTCATCAGTTTTGTGAATGATATGGTGGCAGCCCACATGTCATACCAACAGGCTTTTGTTTTGGGTTGGAATTCAATGCCCTGGACCTTCACAACAAAAGCTCTTATCTTTACGACTTTTGTTGGGCAATGGTAAATGTCATTGTCCCATTGCCTAATAAGCACATGTTATTTTGTGTTATGTTTTTTTACAACCCACTTCCTATTATTTATGTCAACAAAAGAATTGCCTCAACACTTGAGCACTTTCTTTAGGCTACAGATGTTCCATGCGAAGCTCAGCCTCTGCCCATAGAAAGCTCAATTGAGAGAGTGCAATGCTTGAAATGCTCACAGGTGCCTAATCCTCTATAACCTTTTAGTTTCTAACAACAGTTGATCTTTCAAGATATCAACAGAAGTCAGTGGACATGCATCACCCACTAATCTGTAAGTTATGCTTAACCTATAAGTGATTTTTGATGTTGAGCACTCTGGTGAGAAAGAAAACCTAAACCTAGGTTTGACTTGGAGATTATTGTTACTAGCAGATCTTGAACCCTGTTTGCTATATCTGTGATTGCTTTCACATCTGTTGCTGTCAGTGATTATCGTCATGGTTCACTCTCCCCTTGACCTTGCCATACCCTCATTGCCTGTGGACTTCAGCTCCTTCCATTCTCCTCCTCTCTGCTCCATCACCCAGGGTCCAAGAAACATTCAGTCAGAAAAAAAGAGCAGAGGTACACAATCCATTGTTTTCCAGATGAACAACAGATTTCAAAACTTTTAGTTAGCAGTCATTGTTTCTTAACTGTTGGCACACGCATACATCAGCCTATATTGAAGCCATTCTTCAAGTCTATTGTGCAATTTTCTGATAACATGATATTCTACTTCTGTTTTTGTCTTTGCAAGATTTCTCTGAATTGAGCAGAAATAATATGACAATTACAAATGTGATGGATGGAATGGTTACAAACGTTACCTAGGAAGCAATGAGGACAGAAATGTTGCTTTACTTTCCAGGAATTAACTTTTTCTGCCATCCCATTGACACTGAGATTGAATGCATCTTGTATGTCGCTCACC
>Ga0116228_10006389_pt1 | contig 10531 bp, 6 predicted proteins | sample S1TSphfallax_2_FD_89694 | JGI IMG/M metagenome (GOLD analysis project Ga0116228, IMG submission 89694) | Host-associated microbial communities from peat moss isolated from Minnesota, USA - S1T2_Fc - Sphagnum fallax MG | ecosystem: Host-associated > Plants > Peat moss > Unclassified | place: USA... | reverse complement strand
GTACACAGTGATGACACACTTGATCCCTAGGCCACTGCTCACTTGCCTTGAGCAAACTGAGGGTCCAGACAAGTTTATGACCATGGCTAGTTCTGATCTCCAACAGCCATTGGCCATTTGGAACTTGGATGTTCGGGCAGAGCTCCACATGCGGGTCATTGAACGGTTGGAGCTGCACCAAGCTGTTCTGGCTTCTGGGAGTGGTGTGATGGATGATAATGAACTGGAATGGTTGCAGGGCTTCCAGTATGATTGTCTCAAGGATGAAATCATCTTGGGTGGTTTGTTTGTGAATGGGTTCACCTCCGAGAGGTGGGAGGCCTTTGGTCTACCAACTGGTCACGTCTTTCTGGATGCTATGTTGGACTATCTGGAGATCAATCTTCATGTCCTCAATCCACTTGTGCACATGGGAGTTGAGGCAGCAGCAGATGACACCACTGACCCAAGTGAGGAGGAAGTTGATAATCAAACCAGCATCAATGAGTACTTGGCCGTTCTCACTGCACTGCGTGAGTGCCTGAGATATGCAGCAAAGTCTGGCAGGCTTGATTTGATTGGATGTGTCCAGCCCCTAGTGCTGTCGAAAATTTCTTTGGCAGGCAAAAGCATGCCAAAAGTACTGATTGAGATTGCTACCATTACGAAAGTATTGATTGCAGATGACTCAGGACGAGAATCTGTGCTACAATCTGATCTTATCAGTACACTGGCGGGTCAGCTTTGGGAATGTGTCACCAGACTGCAAGAGGAAGGAGTGGAAGATATTCTTGTCGCCACCCTCAATGTGTTGCACATGCTGAGTGAGCAGATCCCTGCAACAGTTGAAGCCACTAATGTCTTTGCAAGCACTGGGCTGCTATTGCCCTTGTTGGCCATCTTTTGCAACATGGGTCTACCAGATCTTACAACTGGGGTGGCTGCAGCAGAGACAAGACCTAGTAATTTGCAACGTTTCTCTGCAACTACTACAGGACGAGTATTAGCTGCTAAAACTCTTGGGCAGCTCTTGTTAGCAGGTAGTGGGGTCACTTGTCGAACAAAGCTCATTGAGGATCTGGCCCTCCTGAAGAGGTTGGCAAATGGGCCTGCCAATGGCCATACGAATTATGATGAAGGGATAGGGGAGGCTACAGATATGTATGAGCTGATGAGTATACTTGACCCTGTCAATATGGACAAGAATCAGGCAGCTGTTGTCATCCGTACGCTTCTTCTCCTGCTACCTGTAGACCTTTTATCCACCTTGGCACGAGACCCAATAGAGGCTTGCAAAATGTATGATGGGAATTATCAATCCCCTCGCCTTGTGTGGGACGATGGCAGACGGCAATGTGTAAGGCAAATACTTATGGATGAGGCTTTCAAAGTGCAAGATACTGTAATGCAACAGGATTTGTCAAGTCTGCCAGCATGGTCATTGGTACAATCACCACAACCCATGTTTCTGCGTTGGATACTCGTCACCATTTCTGATGATGAGAGCCAAGCAATGTACAGGGATGACAGAGACGATGGTTATGCACGAGAGATGTACCTAGGGGGTTTCTTTGTTGATCAATTCATAAGAGACCCAGGTTATGATTTTGGCAGCATTCTTGAGGGGCGTTTCCTTTGCGAGATTCGCAAGGCTGTGGCAATTGGGGCTTATGCGGAAGTATTTGATTTTGATGATAGGAGACGACTGTTACTCGCTCTACTCTTGCTCTTCAAAGCAAGGCCATACTTGCTTTCTGGCCAGTCAAATATCGACATTTTCTTACCTGTCTATGATTTCATCAGTGGCAATTATGCTAGTGAGCGTCGTGCTCTTGCTCAGCCAGCAATTCTATTGATTCATTCCATTGCCAACCATCCGGACATAGCCGATTGTATAGTCTCTGAGGAGTTGGTTTCAACTTTGGTATCCTTCCTTGATTTGAATGTCCCATTGTATGCCGCAGGGCATGCTGGGACTGACCCACAGATATGCACCCTTATGTTGTTGCTGCGCCTGATTCGACTCAGTAGTGCAACTGTAGAGATTGCTCTGAAGCTAGGGGTTGTCTACCGATTAGCAGGCGTTGCCCTTGACACCAATGGAACTAGTGCAGTAGCTCATCGTGCACTCGAGTGCCTCGCAATGATGTGTGCAGACAAGCGTCGAGGACATGAGGTGAACAGGCTCTTAGAGAAACTTGCACCTAAGGATACAACCAAAAACTATGGGAAATGGCATATTCCCATTGACAACATCTGTGATGATGTTGTGGACTCTGAGACTATCAAGCATTTGTTGCGTCATAGATACCCATGCGAGTGGTGGGTCCTCAACACTCCTGAAGGAAGAAGCGATGTCGAAGTTAGTGGTCAGCTCAGACACATGACAACAGTTGTTGTGGATGCCTCAGTTTCATTTCCCAATGGACAAATGTCTGATTTTAACGATGAGTTTGAAGGGGCTTTCAGACAAAGCGTTGCAGACAGAGCTGAGGTCAGTATTGGCGACGTACACATTCAGAGCAAAAGGGCCGGAAGCCTTATCGTTGACTTTGAGGTGCACTTTCAGCAGCGGCCAAGACAACAACAGTCTAACAAGACCATCATCATCCAGCATCAGGACTTGGAGGCAGATGCTCATGCATTCAAAGAAAATCTAGAAGATGGTAGCAATCAGCTCTTTGGTGCTCCATATTTTGAGTCAATGGGGCACCCAACTTTCACAGTGATCAATCTAAGACATTTGTCTGAAACAGAACTCCTTACTGAAGGTCAGGCTGCACCACCTGCCATTCAGGAGAGCTTAGAAGCCAACATCCAACAAACACAGATGCCTCAGCACAGGCTGCAAACCTCAGATATGGACATGGGAGGAGGTCTGAATAATTCAGCTGCACAGCAACAGTTGTTACAAAACATGGCCAATGAAAAGCGAGGCACATCAAGTGCTATCCAATTCAGCAAGAGTGAGGAATGTCATTCAGAGCTGCATATTGGAGACGTACATAAATCCACCACCCCAGCATGCAGTAGTAGTACATCATCATCATCATCATCATCATCATCATCACCATCTCTGAACCAAGCTCCATTGTCAAAGACTGGTATTCCCAATGCTCAGGTGGATCCCCACATCATTACCCAAGGTCCTCATTTTATTGTCTTCTCTATCTCCATCTTCGCCCTCTCCTGCCCATACAATGCCAAGGGCTTGTCTCAGTCACAGTGGTGCTTACAAAGAATCATGCCGGGTTTCATTAGAATTGTATTGATTGTCTATCTGTGTGAACTCCTTTGCAATTTATATGTGGCTCGGCTTCTTCTGTTGTTGGTATGAAGAAATTCTGCTCATCAGAGTTCTGAACTTGCTGCTGGTGCTGTTTGTGTTGCAGATGTAAACTCTCTTGACAAATCCACAAGCAATGTCATTATGAAGTCTCAGGATAATGAAAGGTAATTGGTTTGTCTTCCACTCTATTATGGTTAGGGTTAGGGCTATCAGGGTTATTATACAGTTGCACTTTATTAGGTCAACAAACTGCTTTATCATGTGTCTTTTGTTTTACACAATGAAGCAATGAGTTAACCCATTGGATTTTGTTGCTTCATAAGAGGGGTCCATCATGTCAAAACACCAAGAAAGCTGATACCGTACTTTCTTGTGCTGCTAGTGACTACAGAATGAATGCATTGGGAAAGGCACTGCCATTGGTCCTTGATGGGGCAGAGATGAATCAAACCAGGAAAAACTCTGTCCATCACTGGTTTCCTTGAAACATTTGATGGTATGTCATGTTATACCTGGACATGAATGTGATCCCAATGAAAGGACCTTGCATCATCATTCCCAGCTACACCTGGGCGCACCCCTTGTTTTTTTGGTCTGTGTTGTTTTGGAACCTCTGTATTGGTGAATACCATCTGTGTAAAGAATCTGATAAGTTTTTATTATTTGAATCTATTGCAGATCAAGAGGAGTTGGTTGGATGGTGCAGAGGCCAAGGATATAAAGGAAAAGTCCAAGCCATCCAAGTCTAAACCCTAAACCCTAAACCTGGACATGTCTGAGCTGGAAAAAGGGTACTAAATACAGAAGTGATTGTGAAAAGGTTGTTTCCACATGATTTTGAAGACACCCATCTTCTCCCCCCCCCCAACCCTCAACTGCTTCCAACTCAAATTGCAACTCATCAGCATTTGGTATGTGGTCAGCCTGGGTATGGTCCAGTAGATGTTTGGTTATTAGTACCAGTTATTGAAGCTACCACGACAGAGTGATAGGATGTTTAGTGACACAGAACCCCTGAGGCAAATAGGTTCTATGACTTACAGAAGAAAATTGGCAAGAGAATCAGCAGCACTCTAGATGGTTGTGTTGTCAAAGAGCAGGACAAAATCAACAAAGAAGAAAAGATGGGAGCATGGGTCATAACCAATTAATGCAAAAGGTGCTCCAATTTCTAGCCAATTAGTAGAAGATTCTTTACACCCGATATCTGCATTAATCAGAACAGCTTCCATCTGACTGTGATGAGAACGGTCTGTTCTTGTTCAATATTGTAGACGAGGAAAACTATGGTGGGCACTAGTTCAAAATATCATAGTTCATGAGGAAAACCACAGGTGGGTGGTAGTAGTAGTAGATTTGAGAGTGACACTCACATTTTAGATTTTGGGTATGTCTAAACCCTAAACCTAGGTCCCCTGTCTGCACTGATTCTTGCTGTGTTTGTTTTTTTCTTTCCTCTACTACTGGTCATAACTTGGGGGAAAATAAAAAGCAAATTTATTTTAAACATTTAAAAAAATTGGTACCAAATCAAAACCAATAGGGAAATGCTGTAACATGATTTTTAATTTTTTTCAAATCTAATGATTTTTTTTTCTCAAAAAAAATAATAAATAAAAAATAAATTCCCTTTTCATATATATTTTTCACAACTGTGCAAATTTTCAAACAGAAAATAAAATTGCTTGTTGTGACATGTGTATTTGAATGTTTTCAAATCACATTTGCCACATTTTGAAAGAATTATATGAATTTTTGTGTATGATGAGTGCCATAATCATTTTTGAAGAAATTAGTTTCATGTTTAGTTTTGTGAGGTATGGATTGGTGACAAGGTCACTTGAGTGAGGCTGGGTGCACATTTGATGAGGAGGTCGCAGAGAATATAAAAAGTTTAAAAGATGAATGTGTCATGTGCATTAGAGCATCTCCACTGGTGCTCAGTATGTCGCCCTGGATAATCAAAATTAAATATCTAAAAGTTCAGCTTCTTCTTTTTGGCAACCCCACCTATTAAACTGTGACTCAAACTGCATATACGTGAGAACTACTAATAGCAAACCACCTGGACCAATCTTATGATCGACCAATCAGAAGTACTGAGCCGCAGTCAGGTCCAATTTATTACACTTTTTTTGGAGGTACACAATTGTGTTGCGCCTTTCACCAGCCACGGCAAGCTGCACAAATTTGGTGCAGAAAAACCAATTTCCTGAGTTAAACCAGCACATTTTGACTTTTTCACAATACATTTTCCTGTCTGGAGTCACACACTGAGCACCGGTAGAGATGCTCTTAGATTTGTGGCAAACATTGGGGGGTCCTTTTTTTTTTTCCCTTCTTCCGGGTTAACAATATTACAACCATCAACTCATGAAAGCCATAAGCATTCCCACTAATATTTTGAATGTAAGTGGTTTTGGGGTGCTTATATTCTGATGATTTTACAAGCTTTTTCTTAGGTCAGATGGGCAATCATTTATAAGCTTCAATTTTTTATTTATTGTTTGGGTTTTGTCGGTGTTTGTTTTTTATGTGAATTGATGATGAGAAAACTAGTCACACTTTGGAATAGGCCTTGGAACACAACAAGCTTTGCCATGTTGGGCCCCCTATGAAAGAAAGGGGCCTTTGTCGTGTTGGGCCCCCATATGAAAGGGGGGGGCCCAACATCCTTTGTTTGTGCTCTCACCAACCTTCTTCTGACACCAATAATCACAACCCTCCCCACCCTCCACCCCAACCCAAAAGAGGCCAACCCCACAAGAAAGATGCTGGAACTTGGAAGGTGAAAAGACCCCCCAAAAAAAAAAAAAAAACCTTAAGTTTTTTTACTAAAAATTAAAAGGATTGTGAAAAAAACCATACCCATGTAGAAGCAAGAAATACTAAATAAATGGAAATACTCTAAATTATTAGAGTAATGAAAACAAAACCTTTTTTTTTTTTCCTCATCATACCTTTTTCCTCACACTTATTGCATGTGTATATATATATATACACCAAAAGACGTACTATACTACAAAATAATGGTCAAGCCTTTCTCAAATCTCATTATGTTGTTGGGGGTAAGGTGCAAGGGAGGAGTGTTTTAAATTTTTTTTTTTTTTTTTGTTTGTAGCCAAAGTGGTGATCATCCATAGGAAGATGTCCAAAAAAAAGTGGCAATCATCCTCAGGAAGATTTAGCCAAATATGGCTATATACAAGATATGAAGTACAAAACTACATACATACATACATACATACAAGGTACTCTACTCAAGCGTATTAAGGTTTGTTGTATTGTACAAGAGTACGTATTCTAATACGGCGTATGCACCACCTGCCATGCTCTCTCTCTCTTCTCTTGTGTGCGAACTGCGAAATCTTGCTCACCTTCCTCTCGATCCCCACCCACAGCAATCGCCCCTGAGGAGTGAAGAAGAAAGAAGGTGAAGAGAATTGAGGGAAGGTGACCCATCCAAGATATGGCAGAAGTGGTCGTCGAGAGGAGTGCAGTGGCTTGTGCTTGTGATGAAGCAGAGCAAGCTCTAAGGTATAAACGAGATCGATCTTGGGTCGCTCTTTTTTTTGGGGGATTTTCTCTGTTGCTTTCTTTTCTCCTTTTGCTTTCTTCCTTCCCTACCCAACACCCCCCCCCCTACTTTTTTTCCTTCCATGTTTCCCCCGAAGTGATCAGTTAGCTTCCTTAAGAGTTCTGCTTGTGAAGATTTTTTTTTCCCCTAGTGTAATGTAGTAGCAATTGTGTGAAGGAAGAAGAAGGTGTGGAGATGAACTCTTTGCCATGCTTTCAGTGGAGAGCTTGTTGGCTTCCTTAGTTGTATAGATATACATCCCTTTGTAGCAGCTGTGATTGGTGAAGTTTGAAAAATTAGGTTTGAAAGGATTATGGGCTATTGTGTAGGTAATTATTGCTGGAAAAAGCTTGATGGAAAAAGTGTTTGAATCAGCTTGTGAAAATTTGGAGAATTTTGTGGAATTGTTAGAGAGTTTTTGCAATTTTGGAGTAAATGAGGAAACAAAAGGGCTTTGTTGTTTGATGGGTTTCTGGATGATGCTGGGCTTGAATGGGAACACACATATAACGGACGAAGAAGGATAGGCGCTTTCGAGTAGCAAAAACACTTTGAATGTAGGATTTGAGTATGCTGTGGAAGGAATTCACTTACCTTTGGAAGAAAGTTAGTGATTAGGGTTTGGGGTTTTTTTTTCTAGCTCATCAATGCTCAGAGAGGAGAGTAAGGGTGGTGGAAGCTTTTTCTTACTAGTAGTGGCTGGGAATTGTGGGATTAGGCTTTTTCTGCAGGGGAAATTTGATGAAGCTGAGGAGTTCATAGAGGAAAGAGTCAAGACAAGAGACAAAGGGGGAGTCCCAGTCTTCACACACTGCCATGCTGTTGTTCTCTTTGCAAAGGCTGGCATTTCAGGTGCTGAGGAAGACAGGTGACTACCGACTGACTGACTGACTGGACTGGGTTAGGTCACTCCTTGTCTCTGTCTAATTGCTGCAGGCTTGTTGTATCTTGTGACATCAGGGGTTTGATGATTTTGGATTTGACTAAAATAAGCACACCTATCTGGTGAAAAGTTTTGTATTTGGTTTAGCTTTGAAGTGGAATGTTTTGAAGGAGAAATGCTGTGGGACGGGGGTGGCAAGTAATGCAGGAAGCAAGCGATGGAGATGTTGAATGATGCTGCTACCATGGCAGGAGAACACATTCCCAAACACGGTTGGGTCCAAAGCATTGCGACTTGGGGAATGGGCTACTTTGGTGCGGCCTCTCCAAAGGCCGATGATGTGACTGAGGAGGAGCTCAGCTGGTGATTTTCATCTGTTTCCAGTTGCCAGTGACCAACCCTAGGATCTGTGACACTTTTCCTCTATTATGGCAACATTATGTATATTGAATAATGGCTTGATGTGAAGTAGGTGTGCTTCATTGAGTGGTGGAACCCTCCCTCACTCATTCATTCTAGTTTCTGATCCTCTGTTGGCATTTCAGCCGCATCATTGAAGCGGAGGCAACTTACTTGTCAGCAATCCTGTGCTTCTTTGAGGAATCAATGGCTGCCTTTTTCCGGGTGAGTACATTCCATTTCATCCATCAACTTCGATATCATCAGATCTTCTATGAAATTCATTAAACTTTTTAGAGGATTTTACTGGCATTCCTTTGATTAGTTAGTTTCAGAATGCAGGAGTAATCAATTCTTCATGTGCACCTTTGTCTCTGGTCTCCACATCACTGTCTTGTTTCCAGGGCAAGTTGGAAGTGGATTTTCTCTGGTTGAACCTGGTTTCCTGCAGGCAGCCTTGTTGATACGGAAGGCCATCCGTGGTTACAAATACTGCAATGGCATTCTTCAACGGCAGGTTCAATCTCTTTACAGCAACCATTCCCAGAATCAGGGTTTTTTGATGCTGACATTGGTTTTTGTAACTTACTACTGTTGATGGAAGAAGTGGTTTTTGGGATTGTCCTCAGGACTGGGAATAGTTGCTAAAGGGCCCCGCTTTCTTTATGTTTGCAACAGCAACGTGCCAGCAGGAGTGAACATGATGTTGGTGCAGTGAAATTAGGGTTTGGAGGCTTCAGTTTGGCAATATCCTTATTACCTCCCAGATTGTTACGACTTCTCTCTGTGTTGGGATTTCCTTGTGACCGAGTTGCCGGCTTGTCATCCATTGATGAAAGCCTGCGAGGTGGTGGGCTTCGAGCTCCTGTTGCTGGAGTGTATATACCTGAACTTCTCTTGTGCACCACTATGACTCACATTTGATGTTCTTGCCATCTGTCCTAAATTCTCAGACTCGCATAATTCTCAGATTCTGCAGTCCTGGAAACATTTGAAATGAACCATTATGCATCTCATGCAAAGCTCAGCTCTCTGGTGCCTTTTTTGTTTGTTCCTAGACAATTTGGCCTGCAATATACGCAAGGGTTAGATTTTTTAACTTCAAGCTTCCAGAAAGAGCATCCTGTAGTTCAAAGCAACTGAAGTATAGAGACCCTCAGGCCTGTTGATGTCCTAAGTGAAGACATATACCCAGTATGCTAATAAGAATGACTGACATCTTTTTTGTGGCCATGGGATATGGTCAGTTTACTGCTCTCATATCACGTAATCCTACCTTCGTTCTTCTCAATACCTCAGGTAAGGTCATTTTGGGCACTTGGGTACCCAACTTGGACACTCAAGTTTCCTTACCAAATTTCCAGATTTTATTGCAATGTGCAGTTGGCTACACTACAATTGCTCTTTGTGTGGTGGTTTCTTTGTCCTTTGTGCTAGTCTATATTCCTTCTACACTTATTCTTTCCCTTCTTGTAAACTGTAGGAACGAGAACAGCACGTTGCAAGTGCTGAGAGGGTGCTCGCCTTTATGGAAGACACGTATCATGGGAGTTTTTTCTTGAGGTAGTGTGTCTGTTTGATCTAATTTGTAATTTTTCAGGCAGCTTTTTCAGGCATAGCTCCTGACTTGTGGCTAGTGAACTAGACCTGTTTCACAGTGGAAATTTGTACATCAGAAACTCCAGAAGTATAATCTAAAGTTGTTAATGGGTAGTTGGTGGCTGCAGCTTTTATAGAGGCCGTTTGCAAAGACTGAAGCAGGATTTGTCAAGTTCATTGGACTATTTCATGAAACTCGAGGAGGTAAATGCCCACTCAGTTTTGCTTTGTATCTCTGATGTGCATGCTACATCTATGCCAGGCTTATTGTCCTTGGCTTGATTCAGTTGATGGCCTTCTTGGGTGCCTGCTGCTGCTACTACTCACTTTTCCAGTGTTGTATATGGTAATTTCAGGGCTTAAAGTTACCACCGGAGTCAAAGTTCTTCAAACTTCGACATGCCTGGGTTTATGAGCTTGGATTGAGCCACATGATGCAGCTGGAGGTAGACAGTTTCTTCTCTAGATTTTTCTTTTTTGAGTCCTACTGCACCTAGGTTTAGGTGTAGATTGCCTACATCATATAGCCTGCATTAATTCTAACTCCCCCCCCCTTGTTTGAGTGAAACTCTGGATGTCTTTGAGGATCACATCATCTGCAAGGAAAGGTTTTCTGAAACCCCTTTCTGTTTTCTGGTATTGTTGTCATCTTTAGACTTTGAGAGAATAGGTCCACTTTTACTGACAACCAAGTGACCAGGACTTTTGGATCTGGCCAGTGGGGTGCTGCAGAGAAATACTGGGAAGAGCTGGAGCAGGACAGTGTGTGGTCACGTTCCTTCTTTGCATATCTGCATGTGGGTTC
>Ga0116228_10006388_pt1 | contig 10531 bp, 10 predicted proteins | sample S1TSphfallax_2_FD_89694 | JGI IMG/M metagenome (GOLD analysis project Ga0116228, IMG submission 89694) | Host-associated microbial communities from peat moss isolated from Minnesota, USA - S1T2_Fc - Sphagnum fallax MG | ecosystem: Host-associated > Plants > Peat moss > Unclassified | place... | reverse complement strand
TGTAATGAGTATATGTGTATTCACACTTACCTTCCCAACATTAATATGGAGCACTATTTGCACAACTTATCTAGTATGGTATTATTGCAACAATTTTTTATTTTTGCCACATGACTTTAGTATACATGAACACCTTGTTCACTTGATAACACAAAATCATGAAAAAAATATTGATTACTTCACCATTCTAAAATGTTGAAATATGTGTGGATTGTTAATGCTTGAAAAATTAGATAAATAAATGTAGTTGTTTTCATCATTGCAACACTAATTAATGTAACAATTTTGTATAAGAATATAGATGCAACAACACCCTACAAACAAGTGGAAAAATGTGAGGACTTAATCTAATAGTTGTAATATAAAACTACCAAATCCAACACTATGAGTGATTTATATTAATGTCCCTTGCCCATTTCCAATTTCTTTCTTCCACTTCCTTTGAATGTTATGACTAGATTCACATCATTTTCAAGTTAAAATTTTTATGTAGTGTTTGAAACCTTGGTAGAAACCAATTTTGTTTTATTGTCCTACACTTTTAATAAATGTTTTTGTAGTAGAATAAAATTATTGTGGATGAAGCTTGGAAACAATAAGTGTAACCTAGTAATGTACATATTTTTTACCAACCATGTTATAGGGTATTTTTTACTTTGGAATTTTTAAATTGCATATTGCAATACAAGTGCAAGTCCAAAAAAATATATGTAGGTTTTGGGCCATGTTTTTTCTATGAAAAATTGCATGTTTATTTTAAGCCCTTTAGGGGCATGCGCATTGCTTCCAAGCCTCATCCACAATAATAACGAATTGAAATATTTCAACTCCAATATTTATTGATCATTGTGAAATTTCATTAAGTTGGTTAAGATAATTTTTAAAAAAAATGGATTTGACTAGGATGAACAAAGGGAAAATTACAAGGTTTTCTAATCATTTTTAAATGGGAGATTTTTTTTTGACTCAAGATATTAAAACCTACATGGATAGGATCATACTAAAATAATCAATAACCAAATAGCAAGAAATTAGGACACAATAAAAGTTTAATTCAAATGATATAAAATAAGGTAACCTTACCTTGATGATACTTGGATTCATAAATTTCATTCTTTTATGTTTTGAAAGATGAATGGTGTTTCTCTTGATTTAGCCACGGTTTAGGTCATGCATTTCAAAATTGAAATGTCAATGGGTTTGGCACACCTTAATAGGATGAACCATGTGCATGCACAATGAAAACCTATGTGGGTGTTCCAACTTCCATGCTAGACAAACAATATGAGAACATTAGTTTGATGCTTCAATGAGGGTGCAAAACATCAACATTATCAGACACCTTGATGAAACATATTTGAACCTTTTTCATCAATTTATCACATCAACTTACAATTAACTATATGTGTGTGTGTGAGAGAGAGAGGTTGGAGCTATTGAATACTTAATGAACTTTGCTTAGAAAAAAATGAATTTGGATGGGTGAAAATTAAAGAGAAAAATTTGGGTGTTCGAAATTGTGACTAACTATGTTGTTTCATTATAGTTATGAAATTGAAGGCAATAAATGTTTTAAATGGGAAAAAATTAATGTTGTATGTATATGGTTTTTGATGTACACATTGGGTAAATGTAAACGTGTATAAAAAAATGTATAATTTTCATTAATACATCAATATTTGTGTAAGTGTAAATGCAATTCACAAAAAACACATACATTTATATGGTTCTACACCTTATGTAAAATTCTACAAAACAATCTAAACATATAAATGAACAAAATGCACAATAACATTTGCAATATTTTATTTCCTTATTTTCTTCTTTTTCCAAGGTTTAATATAATAGTTATGAAAGTGTAGCTAGTTCATTAAAGAAGGAAGGAAAAAAATGGGAAGGAGGAAAGTGGAAAATGGCATGCACGATGAAAGAATAGGGAGGGATGTAGGTAGAAAAGAAAAAAAGGTTAAATATGGAGGAATGATATCTTGCAAATCTTCTTTTGTTGTGGTCTTTTGAGCTCCCCCATATTGCTCCCTTTTGTCTAAAGGTCATTTGCAAATGTAGTTGGTGGTGATGTCATCATTTTATAATTGTTTGCATTTTTGAAAGCTCCAACAACAACTTGTTTTAGGTGAGTTTTTTACTACTTACTCCTTATCCTCTTTGTGATGTTGCACTCTCTTTTCTTGTGGTTGTTTTGCAACTTTTTTTATTAAGGTTTAGGGTGAGCTCCCCCATGTTGTTCCATTTCAATTACAATTTTTGTAGGTTAAAATGGTGGTGTTGTGGTTGTCTTGCAACTCACAACATTGTTGCAAGGTTCATCAATGCCTTGTTTCAAGTGAGCTCCTCCTTGTCATCCTATTTTTGTGCCTATTTTTACCTTGTTTTAGAAAACCACAACCTCCAATGAAAAGTGTGACATGCAATATTTTCATTTTTCTGTAAACCATAACCTCTAAGGAAAATATGCAATGCAATACCTTCATGAGACTATTGCATCATGATTTACATTTCCATGATGATTTTTTTTTGTATGGTATTTTGTATGTCTATTTCAAAAATATATATACACATGCCATGCAATTGTCAGTTTCAATCGCAAAATATACATGACATGAAATGTAAGAGTAAAAACTTTGGTGTATTTGTAAATGATTTACATTTACATAGTTTTACATGGCATGTAAAACAACTACAACACTTACACGCACAACATTGAAAAAACCATGAACTTGCTTTTGACTTTGGGGGATGGGGGGGGTTTGTGTAGTGTTTATTTTTGGGCAAAATTTTGCCAAATTTCAACCCAAAAAAAAATTCATGGAACAAATGCCCAAATTTGCAAGATTTTGACTTTTTTTCCCCAAATCACCAAATGTTTATGATAGGTTTTAACAAGTAGCCAATAATATATATGGAAGGATTTAATTAATTAATCAATTTTCATATTTAATATGTAGCCAAATATAATTAAATCGTCTTATGAATGATCGCCATTTTAGCTACATCACAAAATTGAAAAAACAAAACCTTAGGGGCATGTGTAAATGAAGAAAAAAAACATCATTAACTCCTATATGTACCTAGGCTTTTAAAAAGGGGTAATTAGTTCAAACTAATAATGGTGACAAATTGTTTAAGGATTGAGGGTTCAAAAAAGTGATTGGTCTTTGATCAATTGGACAAAAACTTGTTCTTGGTGTGGTTTCATTTGTGGGTTTTCAACACTTGTGATTTGTTCAAACACTTGTCCAATTGATCAAAAGCAAATATAACCCAAGGTGTAAACCAATGTTGGGCGGTTATTAGGAATTAGGTGAAAATTGCTTCAGTTTTCAGGCTAGTTCTCATTTTGAATCCCATCAGTTATCACTTTTTTTCACACATGGGTTGAAAACCAAGTTTCTTAGTTCTCACTAAGTTGCAAACCAGGCATCATGAGACCTCACACAAGATGTTGGAATATAAAAAAATGATGAAACCTTAGCAAACTTCATTAAACAAAACACCCAACAGAAAAAGGGGGAAATGAAGGAATAAAGAGAGAGAGAGAGAGAGAGAGAATCACATTTGGATCCACTTTACTGTCATTCCCTGCCACCTTTGTTTTGTTCATGCGCATTGTCAAAAACCTATGTTATTTGCACATGGAAAACACGCACTTGGTGCAGCTTCAACATTCAACTTGTCTTGTAACCTAAGGTTAACTTTAACATGTAGATGGGTGGGACTAAAACCTATTGGAAATTTCCCAAGTGGTCCAAGGCCTTATCGCTTGGGATTACCATCTCCCATCTTCCAACCCAAATGTAGACTTGTTTAGTTCAAGGATTTGGCGCATCAAGTACATCACTTTGGGCCCCTTTCCTTTAACCTTCGCTTTCTAGCACCTATGTGGCTTGCAAAATGTGGGTGTAATTCACTAATCTATGTTCATTAGACCAGTGAAGTCACTACTTCCCCATTAGGTCTTATTCACTATGACTAGTGAAATCACTCAAAATTTAGTGAAATCACTTGGCATATAGGGACACATTTTGTTGTAGTGGTTGTCAAGTTAGGAGTCGAACCTAACACAACATTTAAATTCATAACCTAAGTCGTTGTGGGGGTCACCCCATAATGGTTTGGACTTGGGCCTTAATTTGGCGAACCCCCACACTTGAGGGTATGCTTAGAAGGGCATGTCACTTTCCCCCATTTTAGAGATGTCAATGTCTTCATTGATGTTACTTTGGGGTGATCACCCTTGGCATTTCTTCCAATTTTTTTCCTTTAATCTAATGACGAAATTAGTTATTTCTCGATCAAAGGAACCCATTCACACAATGTCTTTATGTTATCAACGTGGGAGGTATTATTGAGTGTGCCTTTTGTTTTCACCTAGTGCGTTTTGCTTCCTTGATGTCTTCCTCAAATCCCCTTTATTCAACAATTTTTTTTTGTCTTTGTAATCCATTTCGAGTCAAACTTAAGAATTATGATCACCACATTGAACGAAGGTTACAAATGCACCAACAAATGGTGTTAGATTGGGCTTTATGGTCCAAATCCTCATTGCCCAAATGGGGCATGATCTGTAAGTTCATGTGCAAGAAGTTTTACTTCTCCATTCAAGGATTTGCCATTTCATTTACAAGCACCACAATTTCGACTTCACCTTATCAAACCTTGGAGTTTTTTTATTTGAGTTCAACCCTAAATCCATTTTCGTTGGTTGCCATTCCTTTGTCTTCCCTAGTCACATCCTCTAATGTGAACCTTAACCTTCTCCATGGCCAACCACATTCACAAAAAATGTTAACCCTTATTTAATGAAACTAACAAATTTACTTATTTTGTGGGTGTTCCCCCCCACTTTGAAGGTTGATGCCTTCATCAACACTTAGGTTGTTTGCAGGTGGGTCCTTTTTCTTTCAAAGTTCTTTTCACTTCAAGTTCGTGACCCCTTTCCTATTTGAACTTGTTCACCATTTTTGGCAAGTGGTCAAAAGGAGTAGGTTTCATCCACACTGCCTCCTAATGATGGTAGCCCTTGTATTTCACTAGGTAGTCCTTGCTTCTAAGGCATGTCTACCTTGTGCAAAATATGCTTTCAATTTTGGCAGTAAGCCTATGTTTGATGGCATCCACTTTTGGTCACATTCTTTGCTTCTAGTTTGAAATTTGTTCATCACATAGAAACAATTTAAGTTTCGAAACATGAAAGGTCAAATGTGCCACAAAATTAATTGGTAACTTTAGGGTGTACATGTTGATATGCAACTTACATAAAATTTCATAAATCTTCACATACTTGGCAATGAAACGTGGGGCCAATCCATTGGGCATTTTGAAATCCTGGATGCTCAACACACATGTTGCCCAACTTCAAACTCCACATGCTTTCATGTTTTATTAACATGTTTCTCATATTAATTTTGAGCTTGCCCTAAAAGCTTTTTGGCCTGTGTGTATTTCTCTTCATGGCCCTTGACCATCTCCATAGCTTCTTTGGAGTGGTCTTTCCATCCCATGGGAATGGTTAAATCCATCGATTTTTTAGCTTCTTTTCCCCATGTTAATTTGAATAAAGATGTTTTAATTGTCGAATGTTACATAACATTACATAACCCAAATGGCATCACTAGGAACTCATGAATCCAAGAGACAACCCACAATTTTGTTATTTATCTTATAATTCAACTTTAACAAATTGGAGGTTTTGCTTTCATGAACCCCTATTTCATCCACAAAACCCAGTTGAAGAATCAATTTAACTTGGGAAATGCAATCATTTACCCAAGGTGGCTCGGAGTAATTTTTCACTAGGTGTCCATTGTTGTCACAATTGAAACACTTGACCTTAGATAGGTCCTGCTTTGCTTTCTTGGCCAGCAACTCCTTGCCCACCACCTTTTCCTTGTTGCTTGGAGGCTCATGTTTTCTTTTGCCCCACTTGCGCTAGTTGTGGCCCTTACTTCCACTATTTAGGCCAACTTTATTTTTTTTGTGTGATTTTGCTTTTGATTTCACCCTTGGGGCATGGAAGGCCTTCGTCCCTCATGCATTCCACCATTTTCATTAACCTTCGACAAGTATTTGGAATATTATTCCTTTGATAGATTATCTTCCAAAGCTTTAGTGTATGCAAGAAGAGCAACTTCTTGGCATATTCATTTTAAAAGGGGACAATAATCAACATCTGACTAAAGTCTTGGACATAGGTGGTTGGAAAGCTTTTGTTGTTCCCTTGGGTGAGCTCCAAGAGCTCCATCCCATCTCGAAGTTCCAAGTGGTGTGGCATGAACCTCCTATCCGGCTGCAATTTGAATTTTTCCAATGTGAGATTTTCAAGGAGGTCAGGTGTCTCATGTTTTTAAGACATCCACCACTACCATGTGTGCTCCTGTAATAAAGTTTGAGCAAAATGGATCTGCTCCCTATTGGTTTTGAAATGTTGTGTTTCCATATATGCCTTGATTTGGTGTAGCCATGGTTGCACCCTTTTGGTTTCCTTCCTTATGAAGGAGTCCAACAACCTTGCCTTTATGTTCACCTTGGTGGAGTCCCCACTTGGAGCACCACCAGTGACAACCCAATCCTTTTGCGATTCGACCCATGAGTTTGGCTGTCTCATTGTTCTATGTTGTGGTTTCCCCTTGTTACACCACCAATGTTTGAAAGGCATCCATGAAGGTCAAAAATTCCTTGGACATTTTGTCCACCACTTTTGGACTTGCTTCTTCCCATGTTTTAGGAAACTTGTCCATTTTTTACATTCCGAAGCCTACTTGCCCCCTTTTCCTCTTTTCATGTGATTCAAAGGAAGAATCAAGGAATGCACATTTCCACTTGATTCAAATGACAAGTGAAAGTCAATGTGTTCATGCGACTCCTCCCTTGGTTTAGGAACCTTTTCTTTCCTTTTATTTTTCTTTGGAGTTGTAGGAATTTTCACTTGCCTTGGTTCCTCCCTTCCTTTGAGCGATGGGGGAAAGAATCCTTCCTTTTTATCATTTTCTTACTTTTGCATGCAGGGGCCTTTGCAGCTTGCTCCACCATCTCTTTGATGTTTTGAACCTCTTCTTGGTCTTCTTTGATGCTCACCAACCATGGTCTACCCTAAGGCAATCAGTTTTTTGATAGTTGCATTTTTTTCTTTCTCCTTTTTGGTCTTCTACCTCTTTTTGGCTTTGGGCTTCACCACAACCGCAATGTTGGGTATCAGTTAGCTCGTCTGAGGCCATTTGCTTTAAAAACCCTTTTTCCTTCCCCAAATGCCTTAGAAGCTTTTCCAATTGACCTTAAGAGCTTGTTCAGATACCACCTATTGCACCCAAATCCGCCTTAGTGCCATTCTGTGCCACCTTTGTTTCATTCATGCTTGCTAAACACCTATGCTATTTGCATATGAAAAATCACGCATATGGTGAAGCTTCAACATTTAGACTTGTCTTGTAACCTAGGGGTAAACCCGAGCTTTAGACGGATGGGGCCAAAACTTGCAGTGAACTTCCCAAGTGGTCCAAGGCCTTGTTGCCCAGGATTACCATCTCTTGTCTTCAAACCTAATTGTAGACTTGTCTAATTCAAGGACTTGGTGCATTAAGGAGATCAACTTGAGCCCCCTTCCTTGAACCCTTGCTCACTAGCACTTATGTGATTGGAGAGTGTTGTCAAACCAGGAGTCAAACCCAGCCCAACACTTATTAGACTCACAACCCTAGCTGTTGTGAGGGCAGCCCCATAGTGGTCTGAACTTGGGCCCCGACTAGGCGAACGCCCATACTTGAGGGTCTGCATAGAAAGGCATGTCAGAGAGGACCCAAGTCCAAGCTAGAAGAGCAAAAAGCCAAAGTGGGTCACAAAGGGACAAAGAAACAAGTAAAAGAAGATTTGTTGAAGGGTCCAGATAGTACTAAATGCACATGTGTATAGCAGGCTGGAAAACTGATGAGTGCACAGAGACACCACCCAACTCTTGAAGACAACAACAGAATGCTGCAGCATTTGTCTGGCACTGAGCAAAGAACCTGAAACACAAGAAGAAGCTTGCTTCCTGTGCTGTCTTCTCAGTTGTCTCACTCCCGGACGAAACAAAAATCTAAGATCCAACTTTGAAAGATTTACCTTGGGGGCGGGACTAGATTACAGACCCTAAACAGAATTCAACAAAAGCCAGCCTGATTGATTGAAGAAGTTTCAAAAACATAACATTCCAACAAAGTCAGCACTCAGATGCCATAAATCCATAAACAATTTTGTCGTGTTATAGTCCTATTTGTGGAGCATGTAATATACACAGAGCATCAAACCAGTTGGTGGTAAGTAGCTCAGAAGTTTTAGGGTTTAAATCCCTGAGCTGAGCTGAGCTGAGCTGAGCTGATGGTCTTCCTTCCTTTGTCAAAAATAGAATTGGGGAATCCAGTTTTCTGGAAGCAAATAGTTGGGCACTTACTTCCATCTCATAAATGATGGAACTGTGGCCAACTGCACCATTTTAACTTTCTCCGTGGCACGATCTATCAAGACAAACAAATTCGAACCCAATTAACCATGGATCCAAACATATACTATAATAGCTGACAAGATTCAAACTTCCAAGTACTCCTCAATTTGTCTGCCTAGAATAAAACCCAATTCTAGGCTATTCTACTGCATCATCAACTTGAGAGAATTTTATGATGCTCTTTCTCTATGTTGAAAACAGGTATGGTATATTTTTAATGTTGTTGCTCTGATATACTATTACCTCACCTACAACTGATGATACTCGGCACTTCTTTGCCGAGTATTTATTTTAGTTTTGAAAACAAGGTTTGGCAGATTCAAATCTAATTTTTTAATAATTTCAAATTGTTGAGGATTAGGTATACAAAGTATACACCTTGTATTGTCATGTATTTGTAATACTGACTTGATAGAGTTTGATTTTCAATGATTTCTTTCAACACATATCAATAAACCATTTATTTTTTCTTGGCTAAACCTTTTGCAAATTATATCGTGCTGATGAACATCAGTTGTAATGGGTACAATATAACCTGCGCCTGGTATTAACAATGGTATCAATATTGGTAGCGAGGACCCTACCAGGCTAGTTAGTATGGACCTGAGGTAATAGCAGTCTTGTATCAGTACTTAAAATCCAATGACATAATTTGACGTACAAAGATGCATTTTATTATATTACAAGGTGTCACGAAAGCTCATATGATCTCCTGATTTCACATTGGGTAAACTAAAATTTGTGCACACATATTCATGCAACCTCTTCTTTAAGGTCAAGGCACCAAAACTTTGGAACTCCAGAAAGTTGAAACCATGACAAAAAATAAAATAAAATCTTGAACAAGTACAACACACCCCCAGAGGCACAAGTGCAACAAAATTTAAACAAAACAAAAACCTGTGACTACCTAAAAGGCTCCAAGGCTGCATTCTTTTGCCATGAATACATACATATATACATAAAATTCAATTGCAGATACTCCTACACTACTATTTCATTGCTATATAATAACAAATAGCTTGTGGATTTTCTGATGCACAAACAAACAAACAAACACAGAGTAAAGCAACAACAACTGGGTGCTGGGTGCAATGGTGTGCGTCACATGGTATGTTCCTGTGATAGATGAGCATTGAGCTGTGTCCTGTCAGTTTTAGTCCAAGGCATAATTTTTTGTGCCCTGGAACTAACTACCCATAAACTAGAATCACCACTAGTGCAGCCAGCACTCCAAAGGATCAGAGCGTGCGGGACCCCTTATTGATGGCGTATATACATATGTATGTTTGTGTGTGTGCGCGTGCTACTACACCAGACAACAAGAGGAGATAAATTAGAGTGTGTGTAGTCATGAAATATTTGCAGGTATACAATTTAGTACAAACATGTGAGATCCTTCTTCTTCATTCATTCATATCCTTCATTCAAATATGTGTATAAAACATTCAACCTGGCACCTGATCAGAGTGTCTAAGGCACCAACCCAATAAGTGAAAACTAGTGAGGGCCCAGCCATGGAGGAACAAAGCTGTGTGAGATCCTGTGTTTTTGTTTTCCAGGAATTCTTGTTTGTTTGTAGCCAAATTGGCAATCCATCCATATGAAGAAAAACATGGAAGAAGAAAGAAAATGGTGATCATCCCTAGAAAGATTTAGCCAAATCTGGCTATAAAGAGTATGGGTGGAGTTGTTTTTCTTAAATTTTTTTTAGAGAAACTCCATTTTGTGACTTCTGTAATGTATATTGGATGAAGTATGATATTTATATGGTGGTTTGGGTCAATAGATCTACACCTGATCCAAAACACTTGCAAACAAACATTGCACAATACAAATGGTTAATTTTTTTGTTGGTCAAGTATAATGATTCACCAAAGTGATTGATTCAAAGAGTGTTTCATCTTATTGTATTTCATTTTTCAAGTTTATGGGTGAAGATTGGGAAACAATTGTATATCATGTTGGATGTGATAAATAGGGGGTATGGTGGTGCAAATTACACTAATAGGAGCCAAAGATTGAGTTGACTTT
>Ga0116228_10006387_pt1 | contig 10531 bp, 8 predicted proteins | sample S1TSphfallax_2_FD_89694 | JGI IMG/M metagenome (GOLD analysis project Ga0116228, IMG submission 89694) | Host-associated microbial communities from peat moss isolated from Minnesota, USA - S1T2_Fc - Sphagnum fallax MG | ecosystem: Host-associated > Plants > Peat moss > Unclassified | place: USA... | reverse complement strand
GATATCTACTAATAACCATTAATAAAATAGTCATTAATAGCCACCAAAAAATAGACATCAATAACCACCAATAAAATAACCATTAATATAATAACCATTAATACAATAACCACTAATATAATAACCATTAATATAATAACCACTAATATAATAACCATTAATATAATAACCAACAATAACCAGTAATATCCATTAATAAAATAGTCACCAGTACTCATTAATAGCCTATGGTAATTTAACCTATAATAACCTCCAATAGAATAACTACTAATAGCCATAAATAAAATAACCACCAATAACCATTAATAAAATAATCATTAATAACCACTAATAGCCACAATTAAAATAACCACCAATAACCATTAATAGAATAATCATTAATAACCACTAATAGCCACAAATAAAATAGCCATCAATAGAATAGGTATGAATAGCCATTAATAACCACTAATAGTCCCAATAAAAGAACAACCAATAACCATATAGTAGAATTGTTTAGGATTGCCAAAAATAATTTAAGGTGAAATAATTTACAATAAACAAATGTAACTTAAGATGAAATAACCTTCAATAGCCAAAATTAATCAATAGGAGCTTCACATAGTAAAAAATAATTGAAGATGAAATAATTTGGATTAACCCAAAGTAATTAATTATAGCTACAAATAGTTTAAATTGAAATAATTTACAATAGCCAAAAAAACATAGAATAACCAAAACAAATTTACAATAGACAAAAAAACCTAAGGTGAAATAGGCTAAAAATAGGCTAAAAATAACCAAAAGTAACTTAAGGTGAAATAACTAAAAATAGTAAAAAGTAATTGAGAATAACCATAAATAGTCGTAAGTAATATATGGTGAAATAATTTAAATTAATGAAAAGTAGCCATATAATAATTGAAAGTAGCCTAACATAGGTAGTATTATTATATTAGCAAAAATCTTATTCATTTATTAAACATTTTCTTTTTCAAAACAATGGTCATTGAAATGTTATAGAATAATGATATTCAACTTTTTTTTGTTCAAATTTTTTTACTCTTTCAAAAGGAAATAAATGTAATTATGTACATCATTTAATTTTTCTAAAAAGTAAGCTCGAATCATTTCATTTGAACAAAATCTCAATAAGATATGAATTTTCAAAGTTTATGTTTTTGTAATGTTTAAAATGAAATATTTAATAAATAGAATGTAATGTAACAAATTATTACAACAAATGAGGTGGCTCGATGGCAAGGGTGTTTACCTCCATTCTAAAGGTCAAGGGATCAATCCTCATAAGTGGTGTTGTGTGTGGGCAACAATGGTAAGTTGATCGAATATTCTCCTATCCAATTCCTTATAATAGGTGCCTAGGTTGATTATGTGGCCTATATACAAAGGCTAGGATTTAAACCTAACGTAAGTAGTGACACATGTTAATAACTAATAGGTTCAAAATCACGAAATTATGAATAATATTATATATTAAATAATTTAATTTTAACTAATTTCCAGGTTAGTTAGTTAATTAATTAACAAGTGAATGGCTTGTTGAATTTGTATTTCACTTGAGAATAACCTTGTTTCACTAAGTATTAGTGAAACAATTCATTGTCTGTAGCAACTAATCCCCATTCACTAAGGGGTTGATTAATTTCACCATGGTAAAAATGTTCAAATTCACTCAAAATCTAATGAAACCCAGAGTGAACTAGGATGCATTTTGGTGTAATGTACTAAACATTTTCCTACTATAAACACTATAATTTTGTTGCACCATGTGTTTCAAAGTAGGAGATGTAGACTTGGTAGTTAGAGGGGTTGGTCCATGGAAATGATGATAGGTTCTAATGGTGTCGTGAGCCATCCTTGTGCATGTGTTGGTATTTCAATTCTATGTGTGTTGATAATGTTGGGAAATAGAGAACCCTTGTCATTAGGAACTCCAAGGTTGAAAATATGGTCTTGAAGGTCAATAATGTGAAAGATTAAGGGATTCCAATGCATCATTTGATCCTTGTTAGATTCTTGAACAAATTGTCAATAGCAACATTTGTTGAAGTGTGTAAAAGATACAATGTGAAGAACAAAGGAATAAGGTTTTTTATGTTTAAGTTCTTAAATTGGAAAATGTTCTGTTTTGTTTGCTTCATCTATGAGAGGGCCAATCAAAATGTATCGGGAGATATATGTTGTTAGTGGTGTGAAATTATGGTTTGTGTACTACGGGTCAACCTTTGAAAGGATAATTGAACTTAAGAGAGGGATATTAAAGTGTTCTGATCCATGATAACCCATATATTTCATAAATTATGCAATGTAAACTGTAAACAATTAGGTTAAGTAACATTTTAGTGTATATGTAATGTGAAAATTTGTTTCTTACATATCTGGTGTGCATTTTTTGGTTTGTCTTTTTTTGTTACATTAATGTGTTTAATGCAACTTGTTTGATAACATTCACACTATAAAACTTTGAATACAAATGATCATTGTAATTCAAAAATCTAATTGCAAGCCCATTTATAAAATCCCCATTTTTTTTCATAATGATTCCATTAAATAAATACAATAAATTATATTTATAACATGTTTTTATTATAAATTGAGAAACATCATAAAGATGTCTCTTGAAGTTTGGAAATGTGTTGCACAAAACATGGGTGCACAAGACTTCAACCTTTTGTTGCCATTTTTTGGATAATTGTCATGTTCTAAGTCTTTTAATGTTTCAAGGCACAAATGGATATTTCCATGATTTTAATGTTTTGAATGGCGACAAGGGGGGTGAGGGGTGCCCGCACAACCATTTTCCATGGCCTTTGAACTTTCAGCCCCATGTTTGAAATGTTAGCAATGTTTTGATGCACCCACATCTTGCTTTCAATGTTTCATTAACTATGAAGTTTAGGCACACACCCATAAATATATCCCAACGTATTGACTCCTTGTTTTAGTGCACCATATGTTTCACACCACATCTTATTCACAATTGACCTTTTGTCATTGTTTTTTTTTTACATCTCCAATGTTCCAAAGAACACACATCTCTAGGTTTCAAAACATGGGTTATTTGAATCCATATTTTGACACCTATGTTTTAATCAACTATCTTAATTAGTTCAAAGTATTCAATGTTTCAACATGCACCCCATGCACTTGTGCATTTTTTCACAACATGTTTTGTTGTTCCATGTTCTAAATTAGGTTATGATTTGACACAAAATGATGTTTTTTACCTAGGGGAACTTATTTAAAAATTTCAAATCCTTAAATTGGTGGCAAATTTGTGTTCCATAACAAATTTAAATTTGATGGCAATAGGTGGCCCTTGGCAAGGTGACATGATGAACACCACATTTGCATTCATGCATAAACAATTTCAATGGTTCTATTTTTCTTCCTAGCCAAGGCACTTATGAGCATGACTATTGAATATGGGTGCAAATTGGAGGTAATTGAAATGTGAAATTGTGAATCGTATCTTCATTTCATTTAATGCAACCTTTTAAAATCATCTTTTGGTTTGATCATGTTAAAAGGCTCCTTATGTTGGTAGCAATGAAGGTTGCATGGTAGGGTCCAACCACGCTATTCAAAGTCACATGTGCCCCCTTAAACCATTGTTTTATTTTTATAATATTTTAAGAATATTTTCAATATGTCTTTCAAAGAAACATTGAAATTTTAAAAATTTTCTTAATACTATTATGTGAAGGTGTATATTAAAATCTATCCCAAAATATATCATTAAAAAATATTTTCAAATTGTGCTTTTAGTGTCAAAACTACTTTTAAATTGTTTTCATATAGCTTTTAAGCAGAGGTTACAAGAGGTTAAAAATACAATACATATTTTTCACTCTTTAGATTGATTCCAAATTTCTATGATATTTACATAATGTATTCACAATAACATTTTATTATTTTATTATTATTTTATTTAGTTTTACAATTCAAAGTTCAAAAAATTAAGCAATGTTTATGACTGCTTTTGGTACCAAAAAAATCAAATCCCATTATTTGTTGATGGCCCATTCCACAAGGCTTGAATTATGTTTGATGTCAATTTTTGAGTGTATTTTGAAAGTAGACCTTCAAATGAACACATGGTTCAACATGGTAAAGTGTGATTTCTTCTTAATGTTTGTTGCAACATTCTCCAACTATGCATTTTCATTGTCATTTGCCATCATGAAGTCATCTAGGCCAATTTTACTTGTCACCATCAACAATATTAATTTCATAAGGGCTCATGAAAGTTTGTTCATGCCAACTTCCCATTTAGTTTCTTGAAACAAAAGGATAATGAAAAGTAAATGATTGGAAAAATCATTAAAAAATAAATGGTGGTAGTTGTCCATTAGCATGACATTTAACAATATGAAATTGTTTTCACATAAACTTCCACTCACATGGTTACATTCTATTAATACATTACTCTATTTGACCTTAACATCCACAATTTCTTATTTTGCCACCTAGATTCAATGAATGCAAAACATTTTAAAAATGGAGTAGATGAACAATTGTGTAGCCTAAAACATGTGTAAATTCCATTGGGTTTTAACCAATGTTGGGCCAATTTCAATTTTTGATTTGGTTATTGGGCACCTTGTGTAAAGGTTATACAAAAATCATATGTAAACATAGTCTAATATATATAATATTTGAAAAGAAAAAAAACCTTATGTATGAAATATTTGGAGAATTGGTTTTTTTAAACCTCATTTATTTATGAAGGAAATTAGTTTCTTTTGTTTTGTAGTTATCAAATCCACCAAATTGGGATGTTTTAGATTGTGTTTTTGGTGTCTTTGGAAAGCTCTTGACAAGGAGGGGTGCATGGGCTTGGTTCCATGATGTTTGGACTTGAGGTGCAAAAGTTCTTGAATATTGATTTTTTTTTCATTGAAAATTAAATTAAAATTATAGCTGAAAATTTCAGAGGAATTGGAACATGAATTTAGTGTTCTTTGAAAGATCTTGATGAGCAAGATTTAATGGAATTTATGTGGTAAGATTTGGAGTCAGAATGTGGGAGATATTGATTTAAAAATGATTTCTATTGCTGAAAATTCAAATAAATTCACAAATACCAGGTTTTGGAAGGAAAACTCAATTGAGGATGTGGTAACACTTGAATGTCTAGCATTCAATTCAAGTAGAAGGAACTGTGATGTGCCTTTGGTGTTATGGAAAGATTTTGACGATTTAGATTTGATGGAATTTGTGTTGTGAGATTTGGATTTAGGATGTGGGACAATGTTGATAGTTTGGGTTCATGTTATTTTGTAATGGTTCACACTTGCAAGTCTGTTATTCAATTCAAGTAAATGCATTCCTTTCATATTTGATTCTCAAAAAATGGGATATAAATATACCTTGAAAAATAATGTCATATGTTGTGTCCATCTTACATTATAACAAGTTCACACTTGGGCCAATGGCATAAGCCACACTAGTGTAGCAATATTTGGAATTAAAAAAAAAAAAGTTTATTACAACTTTCAAGGGATGTAAAGACTAAAATGTGGAACTTTTTCAAAATTGGAATTGGAACTAGGAATCGGAAAAAAAATTGAAACTGGAACTAGAACCTATAACCATCTTCTACCTAGAATTAGACTTATAATAAAAACTAGCCCCAAAACTCCATTATCTAGGTTTTTTTTATGATTTTATACTATTATTGTTATTATTCTATCTAGGGTAGTTATGTTTTTAATTTTTTTTTAAATTAAGGTTTTGAACAATAACAATGACATTTAAAAAAACAATAATTCAGGATTAGATGAACATTATGCATGCAATTCTTACTTTTGGAACATGTCTCAAGTATGCAGTTTTCTAAATGCAAAAAATGGTTTAGATGTGTAGTTGATATAGGTTGTCACATCTTATTGGTGGTAGAATGTTAATAACAAGAAAAAAAATTATGTTTTGGGTTACGCATAGGTATGTAGAATTAGATCCAATTTGAAAATGGACTTACATAGATTTTTTTAAAGAAAAACTTGGGATTGAGGGTTTTGAATTGTGAGTAATTGGGTTTGGAATGAACATGAGGTCCTATCAAATTTAAAAAATCCTTGAACTGGTATCCAAGGTTTTAAAAAAAAATTCAAAGGTTTAAATGGGACTAAAGGTTCCTTGAAAAGTGATCCATAGTTGGATTTGTGTGTTGCATGGCCCCAATCATGTTAACAGATTTGCATGTTTTTACATTTCACATATGTTATAATCACATACAATTGCACTAGATCAACTAATTCAAAATGTTTTCTAGACATAGATCCCATGTTGCAAATCACATGTTTCGATGGGTTTCAACCTTTGATGTTCAAGGCCCTATATTTGCAACCCCATGTTTAAAAAAATTAAAATAATATGGAATTCAAGGGCAATTCCATGTTTCATGAAATTCAACTTGGTTTGTTACTTGTCATAAATTGTTTAAAATAGCCATGTTTTGTTTGGTTAGATTGATGCCATATTTCACTCCCATGTTTCCACCTCATCTTGATGATTGCCTAGCCTTTCTTTAACCATTAGCATGTATATCATGTTAAACAACCTCCTTACTACTCTCACCACAACATATCTATACATGTTTTTACGATAAGCAATGGCACCCATGGTTTTGTGATCTTTCAATGGTATCCCATGTTTCAAAGTTTTGCAATGTAACATGGGTCAAATTATGTTTGGCTTGGTACAAACTTTCCAACTTTGTGTTTTCATTTATTTTTGTGTTTGGAATACACATTTTCACCACTTAATTTTTCACTATGCACCTTTTGCAGGGACAAGGGGGCTTTGGCCATCGATGCAAGTAAATTTGACATCATTGCATTCCAAAACTTGTAGAAGAACATAGTCTGTCCAAAAGTGGGACAAGGGATTTTCTTGCAAAACATATTTTCACAAAATGAATGAAACATGAGTTAGATATTTCAAAATATTTAAAACCCTTAGTTAATGAAGAGTGGTTCAAATACGGATATCAATTTTTTTGGTATGTGATCCATGTTTCACAAGTTCATGCTATTAAAAAAATGAGATTGTTTCATGTTATCCAACATCTTGGGGTCTAGGTTAGTTTTTAATTTGATGCGTGCAAGGCAAGGTGGGTTTCTTTTGGTCCCTTTGATTTTGATGATGCTTACAGGTACACATAATTCTTCACAACATGTCATGTCTTTTCTTGTTCAAAAATGACAATTTGGTTGTTTTTCATATTTGATTTTTGGTGACACTACAAATCATCTATTATTCATATTTACACATTATTTGAATTAAGATGGATGAAATTTCTTGAAACATCATAAATGAAAGTCACAAACATCATCCTAAGTAACTCATTGTCTCCCCAAAGATTTGACACATGACAAGCCAAACTACTTGAAATATTCATGGATAAGGGTGTACTCACATGTAATTCAAAACATTGAAACTTAAAAAATGGATCACAATGAAGCACATACATTCACCAATAGTATAAGGATATGAATTTCAAATTGTGTAAGAGGTGGTTGTAATTTGGACCCCAATACCACTTGCATAGCCTCATAGGAACTCACATAAGGATGTTTGTAACATTGTTTTCATAATAAGATACATGGAACAAATACACAAAAAAATGATCAAAGTTCCATGAATAATCCCAAATGGAATTTAAAACATGGATTGTCAAAATATGGGTGGCTTTTTGCATCAAATGTCATATTACTCAAATATAACCTAGAACTTCAAACATTGCATCATGGACTGACCATTGAAACATCCCCAAAACCTTGTGAAACATGATAATGCATCAAAACATCATTGCCACCATGTGTTTCAAGGCACACATTGAGAGTGAAACATGCAGGAGATGCTTTGAATCAAGGCCATGTGTCATTTCTATTAGAAAAATTATTTAGGTTATAAACATTGTGACTAATTTGTGTAGATCTGTCATTTTTGAAACATTGGCTTTGCATTTTGAAACATGATATCAAAGTTAATTCAAACATGCATTTGATGTTACTCCAATCCAACTTTCATTTGGGTTGTTAGTGTCGGCGACCATTCCTCAAGAGGAAATCTTGCATGTGTTTCAAGCACATTGCATTCTTGTCTTCAATGCATTGGAAGTTAAACTTTTTTACCTGGTGCATGAGCATTGCTTGAACCTTTGCAATCAATGTCATTTGTCATATTTGATACATGTGTGTGAGAGCAAGTGTTCCATATGGAGTCAAAAGCTTTATGAATGGGATTACTAGTGCAATGAATGATCCTTTTCTCTTTATTTGGGATGTATTAGATTTAACTATAGATGTCTAAAGATGGGTATTGCTTGTGTTAAGTGTTGTTTTTGTGTTATTGCATTGGGAAAATAAGTTCAAAAAGTTGAACATTCTAGAAAGTTGAAGTTTGTTCATTTGAATATTAAGAATACATTTTTGGAACAGAAACTAACCAAATTAACACACACCTATACATGTACAATATTGTTTTGCACATGTTGTCAAATTAGTTTGTATACAATTGGCAATTGTTGGTGCAAAAGTAAATAGTTGGACAGGTCATTATTCATTACATAGTGGGTGTGGGGAGAGAGGAAGAAATCCAATAGAAGAATACATAAAAACCTTGCCATCTTTGGCTAGGAAAGCATAAAAAACTGATAAGCTTTTCAATAAGTGTAATGCTTTGGGTGGGGGGGAAGCTTTTCTGAAAAGCCTGTTGCCTTTTTAAAATGTTTTTCCCATGATACCCATTGGGTATCACGAATTTATGAAGAAAAAGAAAAGCTGACAAGTTGTTTTTACACCTTGTAAAGCCCACAGACCGGGGCATCACAAAAATTTGGGAGTCTCCTGGCTCCCGCCTCAGGGTCCCTTATTCTGTAAAGCCCCTGTCCTAGGGCTTTACCCTATACGAAAAAAGGGTTCCAAGTTTTAAGTTCCTCTGTACCGGGGAAACCCCTGGCATTGGCGTTTTAAAAGAGGCGGGAAGTGATTATATCCCTGAAAAGTCCTATGAGAATTCCGAAGCGGCGGAATGGAGAGCGTGCAGCAAGTAACAAACGGTCTTGCTCAGGGCAGTAGCGAAGCTTGTCCGTCGTCCGTTGCAGCGATCGCGTGTGATGTTCGCTTGCCCGTTGTTTGTTCCAGCGATTTGGTGCGGTTTTGGCTTTTCTGTTGTTTGCTGCGGCGATCTGTTTGTGATCTTGCTGCTCTGCAACGCCATGGCGGGCCGCTGGAGTGCCATGGATCCGTTATCTGTTCTATCTGATGCCTCTGACTCGGATAGTGAGGAGGAGGAGGAGGAGGAGGACAACGATGACGCCAAGCAGCCAGGGTCTCCTATTCATGAAGTTGCCTGTAAGTTCTTCTCCTTATTCGTCTGCATGACTGTAGTAATAGTATTTTTGCGGGATTTGGTGCGTTACTTCATAACTCCACGAGAATTGGTTTCGCACCTGTAGTTCGGTAGATTGTAAGAGCTGTTCTTTTTCTCGAGGGTTGCAAATTACGCTGCGGCGTGCTTTGTATGGAAATTTTTGTAATTTCTTGTTGTGATGTGTCTGTAGTATTCTAGTGGACAATAAGCTATAGCCGAAGACGAGCTCTCATTGAGCTATTATCGTTCCCGCAAGTTTTGCAATTAGCTCCAATGTGTCAATCTTGTAATTTTGGTTTTGCAAATGAGGTTTTGCACACAAAATGCCCTAATATGAATCTTCCTCTCCTTTCTGTGGTCATAGAGTTGAGAAAGACAATTAAGAAGAGAGAGAGACGAAGGCAATCAGCATTAGCTGGATGTAAAACGATCAATTTGTTTGTTGGCAGTAGCATCCGAAAAGAATGCAGCAGGAAGCGATGTCAGAAAACCAGGCCTCAACTATGAGGCTTTGAGTCGGCATGGATACTCAGGTGGTTTGTCAATTCTTCATGTGCCTGCTCCTCGAGGTCAGGCTGGAGAGCAAGACTGGTCCTGGTCAGCTGGTAAAAGAAAGAATGAGGAAGGAGAGACTGAAGAAACTTATGAAGACAGGGAGCAAACACGACAACTTGCCAATAATTCTGCTGCAACTGTATGTCTATGATACCTTTCACATTCTCATCTGTCTTATCTCTAACTGCTGTCTAACCCCTGAGCAATTGATCTCAACCAAATGCTCCATACAAGATTTTACTAGGATTTTTGCATATCTAACAACTAGTGGCCTTTTTCTCTAGGCCTCTAAATATCAAAATGAGATCTATAAAGTAGGTAAAATGAGTATTGAGGACATGAGAGGTTTTGCACACTCTCACTCTATTTCCTGATGGGGAGGAAATGGGCAGGCAGCAGAGGAAGCTGTGGCAGAGTACAACTTCACAAAGAAACAGAGGAGGGATGCAATAACAGAGCAAAAGGCACTTTCCTTCTCGCAAAAGGAGAAACGGAAAAGGGATATGGGCCAAAGTAGCAGGGGCAAGAATTATGTAGAGGAAGAGAAGAGATTGTTGAGAGATCAAGGTGTCTATTCAGGGTTTGATACTTAGCT
>Ga0116228_10006386_pt1 | contig 10532 bp, 10 predicted proteins | sample S1TSphfallax_2_FD_89694 | JGI IMG/M metagenome (GOLD analysis project Ga0116228, IMG submission 89694) | Host-associated microbial communities from peat moss isolated from Minnesota, USA - S1T2_Fc - Sphagnum fallax MG | ecosystem: Host-associated > Plants > Peat moss > Unclassified | place... | reverse complement strand
TAACAGGCTGTAATAAACAGCTTGCTAAAGCCAGTGGCAAAAGAGCTTTCACTAAACAGATACACCCCACAGTGTGTGCTGTAAGAGCACCCTCACCATGCATAAAGAGTTTAAAGAACAGCTGAAAGAATCAAATTAGCAAACCTGCTGCCTATCTCAGTATCAATACTAGTGTCAGCATGCACAGTGAGCACCAACCCTAGTGCTGAAACAAGAATATGAAGAGACGTTGGGGCTCTGTAGTGTACAGCTGTCTTAGATGCCAATGAGGTGCTTGTAGTGTGCATAGCCCAATACTGCTATGAAGACAGCCATACACATAAGGCCTGTTAACCTCACTACCTGTTGTCCACCCCAAATTCTCATCACCAGCACAGTCAAATTTACAACCGTTTGTTGTTGTCAAATGACAGAAAGCTGATGTCCATCTGAAATTTTATACCAGCCATACCTAATTCACAACATACATACTCATCATGTTGTGCTCACATATAACACACAGTGATGTCCGCCCAAACATCTCCACAACAACAATTTGAAGGTAACATGACAATGAGTGCAGCCACAACCTTATGAGAATCACTCAGAAAGTGTCAGACCATCACCTTTATCACGAATAGCAGTGATGAGCTGCCACAACTCCTTACTGACTTTATCAGCTCCTGACGGTGGGTGTAGATATTTATACATATAACCTGCCCAATATTTTGGGCCAAGCGATATACAAAATGTGTCCTGAGGTTTTGTTCCATCTCCAGAAGCAATGGGATGACTAAGTCATGATGTTGGTTAGCACTCAATAGACATAGCTGGTATAAAAAGTCAGTAGTATCCTCATTCAAGCTGCAACAAGCTTGTGAGGCTAAGCTTCAATTCATTTTAGCTTGTCCCTGTAAAAGTAAGAATTTGAACCTTGGGCATAGAGATGCCTACATAGAGGGCAGTGGTTGAGACCTCCTGTGCCCTGAACTCTTATCCTTTCAGCACACCATTTGGCCTACTTGGATGCAGCGCATATGCTAAAGCCACATGAACAAATATCTATGAAATTGCAGGACAATCACCACTGCAACAACAATTGAAGATAATACAACAGGTGCAGTCACAAGCCACCAAAGTAGATACCTCAGGAGGGCTAAAGAAAAAACCTGGAACATCCAGAAGTCTCAAATTACAGAAAAAATAGAGATGCTACTGTATCTTCTTTGCCAGTCAAGTGTATCTACCATGTCATCATCATCATCTAGCAGCTGCTCTAGCCCATCCCTCACCTGTGACAAACAGTGAGCACCTCATGAACTTCTCATATATTCCAAGACACTCTTGACACATGTTCAGGACCAGTTTCTGCAGTAGCTCATCTATGTAAAATCAACCTGCAAAATCAAACTGCAAGATGGGACATGTGAGGAAACCCATATTGGCACAGCAATGAAATTGCAGTACTGCAGATCAGGCTTTGGCCACTGTATTACTGATGTCTGTGCTTTCAAAATGATGTAGAAGATTTCCAACCAACAAAACATAGCTGCCATTCACAACTTCTGCAAACATACTGCCAGATGCACTCATCAATCTAAAATTCTCAAATCTCATGCCAAAACATAAGCAATACCTTTTGCACTTGTGCAGTTAACCTGGTCATGGCACTCTTCATGTTCGACTGCTGATCTGCATCCAGGCCACTTCCAAACCTCAATCAACCTCCATGGCCAAGGCACTTCCAAAATTGTATTTTAAAACCGGCTTAAATAAGCTGCAAACAAAAATCAAGGGACATATTGTTAGCATGCAGAATACAGGACAGACAGTGAACACATCAAATCTCAGTGCACTCCAACAACAAGAGTATTGCAGTGAAAAGATTGATTAGGTACAACCAGAATTGCTGATCCTGATAAATAGGTAGAGGGGAAGTTTTTGAATGCCTTTTTTGTTAAACCATCCAAAGCTGGGTGACCAGTAGATTCCAACTATTTTGTTTTTGCATCCATAAAGCTGCAGATTGCTTCTAATGCCACCTCCAGAGCCCAGAACTCAAATGGTGGTACTGATTCAGCCCCAACACTACTCATCAGTCTTCCTTAAGGGTGAAGAATCATGATCTAAGCAGGTATTCGAAATCAGTATTCTTTCGGATCTGTTCTCTGTTATACTGGAAACCAATGTAGGCTCATTTCTGTGAGCAGAACCTCTCTAATATTCGTTCTTTACATCTGATATATCAAAAAAAATTGCTTTAGCTCCTACAATACTCGCTACACTCCAGCAACAAAGGTTGCTTGAAGTGCTTAACCATTGTGCTCTTGCTCATCATCAACACAACCACACAAGACACATTGCAATCCTCAGTAAACGCACCATCCGATCCTGGAAAATCATCATTATGGTCTTGCATCTGAGGACTCCAAGAATTGCCCTTCCCATTTTTCTCCAATTCTTTAACGTCACCCTCATATTCATTCAAACCCAAGTGATCAGAAACACCATTCACAGACAGAGTTCTTGTACAAAAGGTTTCACAATTTCACCTGTAGGGTTTCACAATAAGACCAGTGTTGGGTGGGTGGTTCTCTCTTTCTTTATGAGAAGCGCTGGTTCCAGTTCTTCCCAAAACTTGAGAGAGAACTGACTCGGTTCTTTTAAATTTTATGTTTAGACTTATGAGAACTGATCAGGGTATCACACTTCAATTTTTTTTATAATCAAGCCGATTCTCACGAATGCGATAATAGTTGATTTTCATATCTAGTTTTCACAATCCAGATCTCAAATTTATTTTTCTTTTTTCTTTTTTTAAATCTCAAGTAAGAAATAATTGAAAAGTAAAAACAAACTTGTGTTTATATGTTTGGGCACCACCTCCCAATGCTTCCTGCCTCCTCCCTAAACTAACCTAAATCAAAACCTAAACTAATCCTAAACTTTTCTAACCAGGGTAGATAGGCTTGTGAACAAACACTTAAGAAATCAAAGGAGGTCGAATCCTCACACATTGTTTGTCTGCTTCTGAAGCTCATTGAAAATTTGTAGCCTCACCTAGCACTCTGAATGTCACAAAAATGGCTCAATTTGGTAAATGAATGAGGAAGATATGGGGTGTTTGGTGTAAGGGGGTTCAGCACTCGATGATGGATGAATTAAAACAGATTAGGATTTCAAGCTTAAAATCTTGGATCATTGCATCCTTGCCTCTGAAATACAAAAAAGTTTTGTAAAGCCCTAATTAGTGCAACCCATCAGGTTTTAAATCACTCAAAGCGGACTAAAAATGAGGAAGATATGGGGGTGAAACCAAAGAGGTCTAGAGCTATTTTTTCAAACCCTAAACCCTCCAAAGATCAGTTAAACCTTGAAGGAAGTGCTTGCAATTACACTGGGACTGTTGTAAATTTACAAGCCCCTGAAGAGATTCAATCTGTTCTGCTGGTGTTTTGTGCATTATTCAGCAATTGTCTGAACTGTTTTATACCTATTTTATCCATAGTCTAAACTGTTTATTGACTGCAAGACCCTGATACACTACAGGATTGGTATTCAGCATAGCCTGTAAACTCTAAGTAAAATCCAAGCAAGTGAGAAGGAGAAAGGGCACCTCTCCTGCTGTTATTATGGCTTTGCTATGCTGTTCGACCCACAAGTGACAAACATACATACATGAGTTCTCTACTTGAAGATTCCTACCACCAATGTCAACAATGAAAACCAGGCTCCTCCTTGCAACAGAAGTACCAAGGTTGTGATACAAAGACTGCCTGTTGCAATGCTACAAAGCAATATTTGTGCACAGATGTGTGACATTGCAATCTGATCTGTTCCTGCTAAACACTTCAGTGGCACCACTCTGCACCACTACTACTGCAACTTGCAACACACATTTGCAAGGTTGCAGACCAAGCCCTAGGATGATGTCAAGCAGAGGACATGACATCATACGTGCAAGATCTGATCTACTCCTGCCAGACGCTTGGGCGGTGCCTAGAAAACAATGCTTTGTACCACCACCACCACTACTACTGCAACCTGCAATGCACATTTGCAAGGTTGCAGACCAAGCCCTAGGATGATGTCAAGTAGACAATGTGATATCATACCCAAGTGGATATGAGCTCCTGCAGTTCAGCCCTAGGATGATGTCAACCAGACAATGTGATATCATACCCAAGTGGATATGCACTCCTGCAGTTCAGCCCTAGGATGATGTCACGTAGACACTGTGATATCATACCCAAGTGGATATGAGCTCATGTGGTTTAGCACATTGGAGTAGCACTTTAACATGAAAGACAACAACACAAATCATATTCCAGAATCACATTCAAAACCAAACGGTAGGTTTGAACTTTGCTTACCGAAACCAATGATAGGTTTCCACCATCATCATCACACTTATTGTATACTACAAAAGTCTGTGAAAATCCATGCAAAGAGTGTGAGAGCCAGGCATGAAGGGTACTTGTGCTATTGAAACATATGAAGAACAACACTCATACATACTATTGTCTCACCCTTTCCCTTTGCAATCCTTGATGCCTTGCTCCCATGAGAAGATGGGAGGAATAGACAATCTTGATGCCTGTCTGCAAATGAGAGGACTATAGGAGAGGAACAGACAATAATCTCACCTCAAGATTCAGCACAATGGCTGGCCCCTGCCCTAGAATTGTAGAAGGATATGATAAGAGGGGATCCAAAATGCTAAGGTCACAAGCATGGATACCGACATGATGCATGATGTCATACTTGACCACTTCCAACAGCATTGATTCCCCTTTGCATCAACCAACATCCAGGATTTGGATGCTGCTACCTTCTTGTTGTTTGGAAGTGCTGATGTCAAACCTGGCACTGAATTTACTGCCACCATCTCAGAGGCTTGGCCATTGTGGCATACTAGGTTCATAACAGGCAAAAGCACTTAGCAAGCACGAAACAATAGGAAACCCAACCCTAAACAAAAGGGAAAACCAGAGCACAAAACTACCAGATTCTTCAGGAGCCGGTTGTGGGCGCCACAGAAGAATTCTTCGCTCATCATCTTGCTGCACATTCTTCTGATGTGCTTGAATCTGTCCAGATGCGTGGATCCTCTTGATAAAGCTATAGTATAGTGGAGCTTGGATCAGGTGTTTCTCGACATCTGCATCCTTGTAGAAAAGATCTGCGTAAGAGCTCTGAATCCGCTGCAATCGTGACGATGATTTTTCTCCTATTCAGACACAATAATGAGTGCACAAACAAGTCGATTTGTTGCTGCTCATCATGTTGTGTAGATTGCCAAGTTTCATCGCAACAAGATCCCGAAACTTTTGCCCACTGATGATGGATAGATAGCAGGAGTGTGTTCTTCATCAGATGGACTGGGGTGGGGCTTCCTTCTCCAGAGATTTGTCAACAAACAACGACACCCCATGCTTCAAGACAAAAATCAGAATCTGAATTTCCGCGCTGAGACCGAAGAGGACATGACGATCAAGATGCTTCCAAGACATTATTGTTACTAAGCGCTTTCTTTCTGAAAGGGGTCTCAGGAATCACACGTGACCTTCTTGCGCGCGAGCGCGATGGTGTGCGCGATCTTCAACCGAAGATTCAGAAGATACCAATTCGATCCACGAATTGTTGATGGAAGAGATCAAACACAAAGGCATTATCAGCGAGTATCTATCTCATCAGTGACTATTGAGAACCTCGGGTAAGGATCCTCGGAGCTGGATCGTCAGAAATCGTGCATAGAGAGAGAGAGAATCTTGGGTCGCGCACATGAAGGAAGAAGTGCGGCAGACTGCTGCTCGAGAACCAGATCGGCCCGCGATCGGCCACAAAACCTGGCAGGCAGAAAATCCCAACGTTCTCCTCGGCCGCACCCGGTCGACGTCTGCCTGCCACTGTAGCTCCCCTTCCGGCCTGCCCACGAAATGCGGCGCTCCGTTTAGCACTCTGCCCGAGTCTCTCACGAGTTTCATCTTTCACCTTCGCGCTCCAGCGTGCTCACCTGCCTGCATTCCATACCCATTTTCTCACTGCACACAATACCAGCACTGTGTTTCTCAATTTTTTCTTTGAATCACATTTTCTTCTGTCTTTCTCACTGCACACAATACAAGCACTGTGTTTCTCAAAAAATTTCTTCGAATCACATTTTTTTCGGTCTTTCTGACCATGGAACCTTCTCAAGAGCCAAGTTTCCTGACCCAGATGATGATGGGTTCAAGCTCTTCACTTCCCCTGTCCATTGTGCCTCACACAGCACCTCCAGCTCCACCCAAATCCAAGAGAGATTAAAAAGATGGTTCTACATCATTGTTGATGGATTTGTTTGAGGAGAAGTTTCTTGCCAATAGCATGAACAGCTTGACACAGCAGCAGTGGCAAGAAATTTTATTGAGGATTGAGGAGGCATTTCCACTGACCCCTCAGCGCTCTTGGGCTCAAGTTCAGTCCAAAGTACATAAAATGCGGAAGAAATTTAATCAATTGAAACAGGAGCATGGAGAATCCGGCGCAAATGGCCATGGTTTGAGCGATGTTTAATGATTTGGGGGCAAGACTGCCAAATTTGTTTTTAAGAAATTGCGTAGAGGGCAGGGAGAGAAAATTTGATGGAGCAGCTAAAAAGGTGGGCAGACTATGTGTGCATGCGCGCATTTTGTCTGCCTGCCTCCCTTTCTGCCAGCAAATTTCAAGGAGCAGGCAGGCGGAAGCCAAGGTTTTCAATATCATGTGCGCGACCCAAGAAATCGCCGATGCGAAAGCCAAGGATCTACTTCTCGATGAAAGCCCTAAACCCTACTCCTCCAATGCACTCGAAGATCTCGACTCTTCCTTCTTGTGATGAAGCAAACCCTAACGAGCTCCTCCTGTTGCATGCATGATCCGTGTCGAATTTTTCAGCATTTTATGCAACGTCCAGGCGCAGATGATTGAAAGAGGGGAAAGGCATGAGAGAAGAAGGATCGTGTTTTGCAGCTCAATTTTTTTCCAGGAGACTTGGAAAGTTACGGAGTTTTGTTGTTGGTGCGAGTGGAGAAGAACAAGTGCAGGTGCGCAAGCCAAAATGTGTTAGTTTCTTCCATGTGCGCGGGCAAGTGTTGCCGTTGGAGTCGAAGCGCGGGAGGAGGAGGAGTTCATCAGTCTGTTGTTGTTGCAATTGTTTTTTTGTTGTTGTAATTGAGAGTGGAGTGGTATGAGAGAGAGAGAGAGAGAGAGAGAGTAAGCCATGGCTATAGCAGTGAAGGGGAGCGTGAGGCGCGCTTGGGAAGTTTTTCTCTTGCAGGAAGCAAGTTTTGTCTTGCAGCAGCAGCAGTACCGTTTGCTGAATGAACGAGCAGTTGGCAATCAAAGGTGCAAGTTCTGTCATAACGACAGAAGGCCGGATTCTTCGAGCGACAATTCTGTACTTGTCCGCAATGCAGCTGGAGAAGAGATGAAGCAATCTCTTGACGCTGTCGATCACAGACAAGGAGGCGGAGGAACAAGGCACATGGATTCTCGCTACTGGAGATTCAGGTTTCGGACTTTGGAACCTCTTGTTGTTGTTGGTAGGAATGTGGAGCCGCCATCGCATGGATACCGTTGGAATAGTAGTAGTGTTGTAGCTGTGAATGCCGCATTAGAAGGACTAGAAGAGGAAGCAACGCTGGAGTATGAGTATTTTGCTGCACAAGAAGCACAGGAATCAGAAGAATCAGAGGCAGAAATGGAACAATCCATATCCAAGCAGTGGCATATAGACAAGTTGTGTCCGACCAGCATGAGACTGCGGCGTATTAAGGAGCGTGATTACGACAACATCATCGAGAGAGAAAAGAAGCTGAAGATTGTGTTGCGAATCAAAGACATTCTTCTGAAGCAACAACCAGAATGGTCCATGTCGTTGCTGGAGCTAGGGAAGCACAGAGATGACATCGGACTACCAGGCAAGAAGCGATTCATCGCCTTTCTGAAAACCTTTCCTGCAATCTTTCAGGTTGTGGAATTGAGGGAACCTGGATTGTTACCTTGGTTTCATCTCACCCCGGAAGCAGAAGCAATTTGTAGACAAGAGTGCACAATCCAAGAACAAATGCAGGACGAACTTATTGTGAAACTAAGGAAGCTTCTGATGATGTCAAGCACCAGGAAGCTGTCACTTGCAAAGATTGCTCATATTGCAAAAGATTTAGGTCTACCTGCAGATTTCAGGAAAGGTTTAGTCTATGAATATCCTCAATACTTTAGAGTAGTCAAGAATCCAGACACAATTCCTGGATGTGAAGAAGATCCCCTTCTGGAGCTTGTTGAATGGAGTGAACAATTGGCTGTAACTGCAGCAGACAAGAAGCTCCAACAATGTATGCAAGAAAGCTCATCAGGTATGCTTTGTGGAGGTTTTGTAACATTATGAAACATGGTGAAGGATGGCTTTCTTTATGTCTCAGCTTTCAAATTCATGGTTTAGGGAATCGATGAAGACTTTGAACATGGTTTCGTGCATGTGTGACAGAAGTTCTTCTAATCTCCATCCTTGCAGAAAACAATTTCGTGCACAGTCTTTTCTTCCTCAGCTCTTCCTCCTTCATCCTCTTTGTTCGGGGTTATCTGTGTTTTTTCCTTCTCTCCTTCTCTCATCACTGTGATGTTTTTCTTTTCCTCTTTCAGTTGTTTTGTGATGTTGTTTATCTGATTTTCATTTGAACACCAGCTAGTTAGCTTCTTGATTGCTGCAGATTAGTACATTTCTGTCTGCTGTTCAGGGAGCTGTGAAAATGGATCAATTTGTGCTCTGTATAAATCTGTGCAACTAATTTTGCAGAAGTGATGCCAAGATTGGAGATCCGGTTGCCAAAGCGGTATCGCCTCTCAAACAAAGATAAGTGGGTGGTCTATAAGTTTCATGAGCTTGAAGCTCCAACACCATACGAGGATGCAAGTAAGCTCCATCCAGCCTCTGCAGAGGCAGAGAAGCGTGCAGTTCTCACTGTTCAAGAAGTTTTGTCCCTTACTCTAGAGAAGCGCATCCTTGTTGACCATCTCACCCATTTCCGGAAAGAGTTCAAGTTTTCAAATCAGTTAAGGGGGATGATAATTCGGCACCCCGAGCATTTCTATGTCTCCAGAAAGGGGGCACGAGACACTGTGTTTTTGAGGGATGAATTTGAAGGAATGCATGTGCCAGGCCAACGACAAGATTGTGTTTTACGAGATAAGCATCCTCTGGTATTAGTCAAGGAGAAATTTGCAACTTTGATGCAAGTTAAACAAAGAAATGCACCTGTGACAGATGTGCATACTCCTGTCACTGGCAGCTAGTGAACAACATCCCTTCTTCTAAAGTAAAGCTTTTTCCCTTAGTTCAATGGAAAACACACACCACCAATCTTATGTTTTTAGCCTGAATTTCTGTCAAGAAACAGTGCAATTGCACAGCTGTCTATGTAACTATTGTCACTAACAAAGCTGTATTCCATTAGCATTCAGGGGTGACCACCAACCATCTCATCAGATCACATGGATTGTGCAGCAACCTGACAACACAGAAATCCAGCACGGGCATGGACCTCAATCAACTTTGGATCAGGTGAGTTTACACAACTAATCCACATTTCTTTGATTGGGATGTGTTTCACATTGAATCATAGCTTGAGGAACTACTGCCGGCACCATTGGGAGAAGCAGGTTTACCTTCAAAGCCATGTAGTCATTAAGGTTTAGGGTTTAGAGACCATGATTCAAAGGGCATAGAAAACACCATATACATGCACAAAACTGGTTTGGACCTGCACATTTAATTGCATCAGTAACCAACGTGGTGGACCTTATACTCTTGACAAGAAATATGGTTAAGCAAATGTAAATTTGGTAGTATGAGTTTACAACTGTTTTCAATTATTCAACTTGTTTTCTTTGCACATATGAAAATTGTGATTCAGAAATCATACATAGGTTTGGTTACTTCCAGTATCATCTTCTTATTTCAAGTCTTCCTTTTATTTGCAACAAATATATTTCTTGTGATGTTCACCATGTCTTTAAGAATTACAATCACAATTGAATGTGTCATAATAAAAAACCATACAGAACCCTGTGTTGTACACTACTACCTTGCATGTCAATGTTGTTGAGACACATAAAATCACATAAGTAGAACAAGTAATTAATTTGCCTTCCTTTGGAGTTTGAAGCCCTCCTAGTCTAGATAGTTATTTTTGTTGGATGGAAATCATATTATCAATGCTTATGGGAAGAGGTTTAATTTTAAGTATGGTTTCATTGGTCAGGATCAAGGGGCACCACATTGTTAATTGCTTAATCATAATCCTTCATGGCCAATTGAATGATAATTGTCTATAAATCATCCATTTTCCGATTCCAGCATTCAGATGTCATTAATATTGTGACACACAAAAAATTACCAGAAAGGGTTGTAAGTCTTAACCTTAACATTATAAGTTCATCTTATGAATTGGGAATGATTCGTTAGGTTTTCTCTCTGTTAAGCTTGAGTGGCCCATTTTGAATATAATCTTATAATTTCCCTTAAGATCTTGTGT
>Ga0116228_10006385_pt1 | contig 10532 bp, 9 predicted proteins | sample S1TSphfallax_2_FD_89694 | JGI IMG/M metagenome (GOLD analysis project Ga0116228, IMG submission 89694) | Host-associated microbial communities from peat moss isolated from Minnesota, USA - S1T2_Fc - Sphagnum fallax MG | ecosystem: Host-associated > Plants > Peat moss > Unclassified | place: USA... | reverse complement strand
CGTCATATTACTGATAATTTCCGTACAGGTATTTACCCTCTACTGAGTTCACTACGCTTATTAGTGAATAATATTAATGAATATAGTCTCATAGAACAAAATGAATTAATTGCTGAAGGTTATGAATTTGCTATCGAGCTTCTGGATACATTAGAACAATTTGAAAATTTTAAAGTAGAAATATGAGTAAAAAAACAGTGGGAATGATCAGCGGATACGGAGGTTTGGAGCGCCGAGTCGATTGGCTATGGCAACAAACTCCCCATCCATTTGGTGTTTGGGGGAATATGCAAATGCAAGCTCCAGACGAAAATCCCGATTTTTTGCTGATGTATCAATATGACTTTTCCCCTCCACCAACAACTCCGTCTTTGGTGGAACGATTATGTGCATGGCAACGAAATAAATGGCATAAACCATCACCAGCAGTAGATGTCAAGGATCTTCTCCGAGGTGTGAGTCAAGACCGGATTATCTATTTACTCAGGGAACCGCCTTTAGATGAAGTTGTAGAAGTAACCAAGTATAACTATCAGCAAGCTGGTAAATATTGCGGTTATATTTCTGGTCCTGATGATTTTGCTCCTGTTCCTGACTATATGCCTGCTATTTGGTATCATGGTAACAGCTTTCAGGATTTGGACCAAATGCCATGTCCAGAAAAAACTTCTCAGTGTACTTGGATCACTTCTGGGATTAGTCGTTCCCATAACCATCGTCAACGGCTGGATTTTTTGCGGTCTTTACAAGATAGTGAGATTAAATTTGACCTATATGGTCGCGGTTTACCTACATGGGCGCAGAACTCTGGGGAATTGAATAATAAATGGTATGGAATGTCACCATATTATTATAATCTAGCAATTGAAAACTATGCTGGAAACGACTGGTATGTGAGTGAGAAGCTTTGGGATAGTCTACTTGCTTGGTGTTTACCAATTTATTATGGTGGTCCAGCTGCGGATAAACTATTACCTCCTGGTAGTTTTTTACGCTTACCTAGCTTGGATGAGAAAGGTGTCGCCTACATCCAAGAAGTGACAGCTAATTTGGATGCTTGGTACGCAGCTAAAGAGGCGATCGCCGAAGCTCGCAAAATCATCTTACATAAATTGAACCTATTAAACTGGTTATCAAACTTCGTGGAAAAACACTCATAGCCATGAATGGTATTTGTACTCTAGCCAATGATTATGTTTTCGATCAGTTGGTAGCCTTACTCAACAGTATTGATGTTGTTCTAGGTTCACAAATTCCTGTTTGTATCTATCCCTTTGACGATCAAACGGAACGGATTAGTGTAGAAATAGCTCAACGACCAAATGTATTTATTTACGATGATCAAGCATCAATTGATCGATGGGATCAATTTATGCTATCGGCGGCTCCAGAAAGATTAAATCGGAGTAAATTTCGTCTTTATGGTGCGCATCGCCGTTTTTGTGCTTTTGATGGTCCTTTCGATAAATTCATCTATCTAGATGCAGATACTTTGGTGATGAATTCGCTCACACCAGTGTTTGACAAGTTAGATAATTATGATTTTGTAGTTTACGACTTCCAATTTACAGACATTAGTAAAATCTACAACGCCAATTCTCCTAAATTACTAGAAACTTTTACCCAAAACCGGATCGAATCAGAAACTTTTTGTTCGGGATTTTACGGTTCTAAGCAGGGTTTGTTTGACTCTGAAAAAAGAGATTGGTTAATATCTAACTTACAAAATGGTGAATCGGAAATTTTGTATAGCGGTGCGGGAGAACAACCTTTAATCAATTATATGGTGATGAAATCCGGTCTTGCTGTTTATAATTTTGCCAGGGAATTACCAGCAGATGAAAAAACGGGATGTTCGGCGACATCAAAACATTTTGAAGAAAAAGATCATATTCTTTATGATCAGGGAAAAAGACTAACTTACCTGCATTATATTGGAGTTCCTCCTGATATCAATCAAGCTGTATGTGCTGGTGAAAATATTGATTTTCCCTATCGAGAACTATTCTTATATTACCGTTATTTGCGTGAGCCAGATAAACGACCTATTTTTCAAGATTCGCCTCGTGCTTATAACGCTCCTTCAATTCAACCAAATTTATTTATAAGAGCTTTACGAAAATTCAAATTAGTCAAAGGATAATTCAAAGGATATGTTTAAAAAGCTTCTCTTATAGCGGTTCCCATTTATATGAGATACACTAAAACCTTGATTTATAAGATTTACAGCGATATTGGATGTATCTCATTCAACCAAGAACTGCTATAATTGATAAGAAATATGATGTACACACAAGCCTTAGATAACCCCAAAATTACCCCCCTTAGTCCCCCCTTGCCAAGGGGAGAAATGGAACTAGATCCCCTCCCCTTGGCAAGGGGAGGGTTAGGGTGGGGTATTTCAGGATTCTAGGCAACTTTAGTTTTATAATTTCTCAAACGCTTTCAAAGGATAGTTTATGAACAGAGGAATCTATATTGTTGCAAATGATAAGGTTATTGATAATGCGATCGCCTTACTCAATAGCATTCGTTACTATGACCAAGAAGTAACAGTTTATCTCATCCCCTTCAATGAAAATTATCATGAAGCCGCCAAAAAACTTGCTACTTTACACAATGTGCAAATTTTCCCAGATTTAGCCTTGATTCAAAGCTGGACAAAGAAAATAGGCGAGATTTTTTCCCAAGATTTCCTCGCTTTACCCAACAAAATGCGGAAACTCGTAGTTTGGTTTGGTCCTCTAGACGAATTTATTTATATTGATACAGATATTGTTGTTTTTGAAAAAATTGCTGATAATTTGGAAAAACTGACAGAAGTAGATTTCTTCTGTTGTGACTATCATCATGCAAATGAGAAGTTGAAAAATATATTTTCCCCCTTGGTTCAAGAGCAACAAATTTTTACAGATGCTCAATTAGCAGATGTTTTTAATAGTGGATTTTGGGCTTCTCGAAAAGGAGCAATTACAGCAGAACAAATGGAAGCAACTTTGCGCGAATGTGCTGCGCATCGAGAATATTTTGATTTTACCCAAGGAGTTACAGACCAACCAGTTCTGAATTATTTAGTGCTGAAGATGATTGCTAAACGCGGTAATCTAGTCAAAACTCCTGTTGGCGGACCAGGTAGTTGGGCGGGTTCACAGAAATTTAAACAAGAAAATTACATCCTTTATGACGGAGAACAAAGGTTAAAATATATCCATTGGGCGGGAATAAAGATGAAACCTAGTAGTCCATATTGGAAATTATGGGAACACTACCGTTATTTACATCAAGGAAAATTTGCTTTTATTCCCCAACTAACTCGTAGATTTCTGCCCTTTATTACCTAATAACTAAAAATTCCTTTTTGCTTCATACTTGAGGATTATCTTTATGGTCAATGGTATTTACACTCTTGCGAATGACGTAGTTTATGACCAGCTGATTGCTTTACTCAATAGTATAGAAGTTAATGCTGGTAGAGAATTTCCTATTTGTGTAATTCCCTACGACGAAAGATTAGATAAGGTAAAAGCGGAAATTGCGAATAGAAAAAATGTAACTTTATTTACAAATTCTATCTCCCTAGAGTACTGGGATAACTTCGCCAATCAAGTTTGGGAAAATTATCCTAGAGCGCAGAAACAATGGAGACAATGGGGACTACCCAAAAATTACCGTCTGCAAATGCACCGAAAACTATGTGCATTGGATGGTGATTTTGATAACTTCATTTATTTTGATGCGGATACACTTCTCATGGGAACTATAGATTACATGTATGAGAAATTAGAAACATATGATTGGGTAACTAATGATTTTCAATATAGTTCAGATTTAAAGTATGTTTTTGATGGTTCGCCAGATTTAATTCGCCAGATTTTCCCCCCAGAAAAGTTACCATCTCATATATTTTGCGCGGGTTGGTTTGGGACAAAAAAGCAAGTTTTTTCCCGCGACAAACTAGCAGAAATTTTACAAAAGCTCCAATCTGGAGAGTCTGACGTGATGGCTTTGGGAGGACCAGACCAATCTCTATTTAATTACATGGTTTTGCGGACTGGTATTTCTTACTATAATTTTGCTTACCATCAACCGCAACTAGCGACTGGAAACCATTGGAGTTCTAAATTTGATGTGGTGGATAATGTTCTTTATGACCAAGGTAGAAGGATAACATATATCCATTATATGAGTATAGGAGCTACAACATTTACGCAACTTTGCGCGGGTCAGGATATGAATGTTCCCTATCGAGATGTATTTCTCTATTATCGTTATCTCAAATCTCCTGAAAGCAGACCACAGAGTTTTTATCGACCCAATTTTTTGGAGCGACTGCGCAGGAATATGACAAAGTTTTTAAATCGGCGCATTAGTAATATCAAGTTGAATTATCGGAATTTTCAGGATAAAATTTCTCGAAAATATTAATTTTAATCCCTCTTTATATCTCCCTATCTCCCGGAAAAAACCTATCCTAGAGCCAAAGCTGTCAACAATCAACAGCCAACAAAGACCACTACTGAGGGTGGTTCAGAAATCAATTATGATTCCTATATCTTTTAGTAAAAATACAAATAATATGACTTTTGACGAACAACAAAGACCCAGTTGGGACGAATACTTTCTCATGTTAGCAAAACTAGCCGCAACTCGGTCTACATGTCTAGCCTTTCCTGTTGGCGCGGTAATTGTGAAAAATAAACAAGTAGTTGCTACTGGATATAATGGTTCTCCCTCTGGTTCAGCCCATTGTACTGCTCAGGGATATTGCTATCCTGGCTTAGATAGCTGCGACGCTAGCAAAACTTTACCATCTCGCGCCGTTCACGCGGAAGCTAATGCGATCGCCCAAGCTGCTAAGTATGGAGTTGCAACAGATGGTGCTAAAATTTACGTATCCTTAGAACCTTGTCTTTCTTGCTTGAAATTAATTATTTCTGCGGGAATTAGTGAGATTTTCTACGAAACAGATTTTAATAGTGGAAACAGTATTTTTGTCAGAGATTCCTTTGTTGAAGAAGGATTAGTTAAACTCAGACAGATTAAAATCTCCGAAAACATTGCTCAAAAAGCTAGCTCCTTCCTTATCAACCTAACTTCTATTCCTCAACCTGACGAGAGATAAACATCCTTACCAGCAGGTCATATGTTGGATTCTATAATATTATAAGCTTCATTAATTAATTGTGTTTTTTCCTCAGCTTGTTTCCGTAACTGTGATTGATTAACAAACAAATCTGGATGACATTTCTTAAGCAAAGTTCTATAAGCTTGCTTCACATCAGTTAAAGAAGCATTAGGTTCTAAACCCAAAATCTTAAAAGCCAGAGCAATTTTTTCTTTCCCTGCTTTCTTTTGGGGGACACTTGGCTGTTGAGGAGCAGAATGTGGTGATTTTATATTCGATTTCATTTCTGCTATTTCCTGGTCAAACTCCCAAGCGCAAAATTTGGCTTCTAATTCTTCAGGATGGATTGATAGTGTAACTTTCTCTGGCGCAGTCTCTACCTTTCTTTTAGAATTTCTTTCAGAATTGTCTTGTATTGGCTGTGGGTAAATTTTTTGCGGTGGAGATATAAAATTCTTGGCTTGATGTTGGTTTTGCTGATTAGCATTATCCCCTAGAGGTTTTTCTGTATAAGGTTGATATTTTGTGGGGATATTTACTTTAACTAAATCTGCTAATAATTGATTAAATCCACTTTGAAGTTGTCTTAGTTGTTCCCGTTTTTGGGTAATTTCCACAGAAGCTTTCGTCACAGTAAAATCAATTATTTGAGATGCTTTTCGTTCATATTCAACCAAGTTCAATAGATTCTGACTACTGAAACTAGATAAATAATTTTCTGCTGCTACTATACAAATTTTAGCTACAACTTGATGATAAGACTTCTTAGCTGATTTTCCCTCTTGCTCTTGGATATTCTTATTCAAAAAATAGGAAATACTCCCAGCAACAGCAGCGCCAACTGGACCACCTAATATCCAACCAATACCACCACCAATAGCTACAGTTCCAGGGTCAACTAAATCATTAGCATTTGATGGTAATAGTGGTAGATTTATTTGCGGATCGTTAGGAAAGATGATTGATAACTCCTGTGGTGGTTCTCCTTTGAAAAAATCATGAGCTTGGTATAACCATTTTGTAACTGATAAATGTAATTCAATAAAATCTTTTTTTAAAGTTTCTTTTTGCAATTGTAAATTATTTTCCGCCATTGCGACTGCAAAATCAGCTTGATATTTTGTTAATAACTTAGATAAATTAAGTTCCTGTTGTAAATCATATACACTCAAATTAAATCCCCGTTGAATTAGATTTTTAGCCTTTTGCTTAATTTCAATTTCAGAATTTTGCTTATCATCAAATATTTTAACTTCAGCACTTAATTTATGAATTTTATCAATTAATAATAATTGAATTTGTGAGGAAATATTTTGGACTCTGGGTAAACTCACTCCCCCACGATTTTGCTTTAAAATGGCAACAATATTTTGTAACGCTGTCTCAAACGCACTTAAACCGCTAGTATTCGCAGCAGTAATATCCTCTTTTAGTTTAGCTCTTAACGCAGGTAAAGCATCAACTCGATATAAATTACTAAAGCCTGGAGGTAATTCAGAACGAAAACTTTCGGCGACAAATAAAAGGCGGTTTTGGACTTGTTTTTGCTCTTCTGGTTCTAGTAAATTGAGAAAATTGGCGACAAAAATCACTGTTTTAATCCCACGGTCTAGTAACCAGTCGCGGAGGTTTTCCCGTTCACTTAAAGTCATCAATTTACGCGCATCCAGTAGTTGAATGACTAAATCCGCACTCAAGAGGCGATCGCAGACCAATTTTTCTTGTGCTTCCCTATCATTTGTCCCTGGTAAATCAACAAATTCTACACCCGATTCCAAAAAAGGATGAGGACAAAAAACCTCTACAGAAACAACATCTGAGCGCATTTGTCTATTACCATCCAAAATAGCAAATTGCTGTAAGATATCAGTCCCACTACGATAAATTTCCCTACCATTTACAAACATGATTCTAGTACGTAAATCAGTCCCATACTTAACAGTAATTGCTGCGCCTGTAGTGGGAATGAGATCGATGGGAAGAGTCCGATTCCCCAATATAGCGTTTAATAAAGTTGACTTACCATGATTGAAAGGTCCAAATACAGCAATTTGAAAATTGGGATTAGCTAAATGCTGACAAATCAGATTGATATCTTGCGATAGTTGTGATGTCCGGGCTAAATCCAGTAATTTAGTCGCCGATTGGAGAGATTTTATCAGATTAGTATGCTGCATAGGGTATAGGGTATTTTTTTGGATTAATTAACTATAATCAGCCAATAAATTACTATAAATTCCTTCAATTTTTTGCAACTGTTCTATGAGTGCTGCTTGGAAATTTTGCAAGCGATTTAATTCATGCTCACGATTAATTTCTCTGCTTTCTTTCTGTTTCAACAGATTATCTAACTCTGATTTGCGGGACGTAATATCATCATTAATCCGCTGAGTGACTTCTAGCTCATATGTATCAAAACATTCTTTAACTGCATTATAAATAGTTGGTGAATACTCATTAGCTACTTGTGGTAAATATTTGACTAATTCTTTTTGAGCCGTTTTGACTAATTCTTTACGGGCTTGGTCTGCTTGGAAAAAACCTACTCCCAAACCTATTAAGGCAAAATAAATAGGTCCAAGAATAATCCCCGTCACTGCTGTAATCATTACACCAACACCTATTACAGTGAAGTGATTTAACAAAATGTTTTTCCAATCAAATCCCGCACCAGCTAAAGCAACACCAGCTAAATTACCCCTAGATAAAGATAACAATCCCATTGCCCATTTTGCCCAAGTAGGGGAATTATCTTCTTCTACATTACTGATAGCATGAACTACAATTTTTTGCCCAGTTAATGTTTCTGTGATTTGGTCGGTTACTTGGCTATAGGAAGCTCCATACTGCGCTGCGCTACGCGATAAATCTCTGAAAGCTGAATTTATATCTTTTTCGGCTGTTAAAGTCCAAGCTGAAAATTTATCGGTTATATATTGCTCAAAAGCTTTTTGTAATGCCACATTAAAAGCTTCCCGCTTACCAGCACTGAGAAAATCCCACAAGTTTAACTCTGGTTGATATCGTAAAAAATCATTTTCAAATGTATTACCTAAATTTAAAACGAAATTGCGGAAAGAATCTGATATAACTCGCGCTTGATAATCTCTAGTATTGAGGATTTCTTTTTGAAACTGATTGCGAATATCCGTGAGTTTATTAAACTCAGGTTCTACAGCATCCAGTCGTTTTTTTAATTCATTTACGTTTTGGTCTAGTAAAGGAATGCGTCGAGCGATCGCCTCACGCGCTCGACTGACAACTTGTCTAGCCAAAATTCTCACTTGACGCAGTTCAGCGATCGCTCTTTCTCTAGTCAAGAAAGTATTTAGCGCTCCCATAAACTCAGGAAAACCAGTTTTGCTTAAATCAGCTTGAGGATTCTTCAATCTGCGTCTGAGTGCTTGAATTGAGGAGATTTCAAACACACGTTCATCATAAATACTTTGACCATCTAGGTCACAATATTCGGTTAAATTGGCCTGAAAAACTTGTCTTAATCTAGTTTCAGCAGCACTTAACTCATCTTGATCGTCAGGGTCTATTAAGGATTCCTTCACCTGGTCCCACGCATTGATTAAGAAAAATACTGTCAATCCTCGATCTTTAATATAATTTTCTAAGTACCGTCGTTCGCCTAATGTACAAGGTTGTGAAGCCCGCATGACAAACAAAATTGCGTGACAGTTATTAATATAACCCAAAGATAATTCATTCCGCGCCTCCGTGTCATTTAATCCCGGACTATCAACAATCTCAATCCCTTTTTCTAGAAGTGTTAAAGGATATTCCACTACTGCGTAGTCTACATCAGGAAAAGCGGGTTTTTGCTCTTGTTCTAATTTTTTAGCTTCAGATGGGTTAATCGTATATTGATACCTAAAACTTTGAAAATCAAGCTGTTGGGGATTTTTACCATCATTAAAATGAATCGTGACCTTTTTTTCTGGTCCATAACGTAAAATAGTTAACAATGCTGTACAAGGATTAACATCACTAGGTAATAAATTTTCTCCAATTAAGGCGTTAAGGAATGTACTTTTACCTCGTTTCATATCGCCCAAAACCAAAAGGCGAAATACACCTTGACTAATATTCTTACTCGCCAATTGAATATCTTCGATATCTCTAGATAAACTGAGTTTTCCTGACGAACTATCTCCAGCTATCTCAGATTGATGAATTGTATTGGCTATATTGTTTAAACAGGAAGATATCTCCGCACGTACTTGAGAAATACGCTCTAAATCATTGATAAATTCGTCGGTTCCAAATTGATAATTCATTGTTATAATATTCTAATTGAAATTTAATTAATCTTTTCTCATTTTCGAGATGCAAAAAATAGGTTGTATACGACCCAAATTAAGGTAGCAGTAATTACAAATCCTGCTAATATTGAAGCTATCCTCACAGCTAGTATAACTGCGACACCGATTCCGAAAAGCTGGAGAGCAAAAATTGCTTTCTTTCTTCCAGGGTTGAGAGAATTTACTGGTTGATGTTTTATCGTCTGATAAAAAGGCGCTTCCGAATTTGGGATCTGCTGGTTTTCCATCTCCCGAAGTCGCATTTCTACCTGGCGTTGAACTCTTTTATTGTGTTCGTCTTGAGATGTCATGGGAGTCCACCTGAATCTAGAACTTGATCCGCAAGTGAAAAGAATGCAGTATTTACCCTACATAATGTATTTTAACTCTTAAGCAAATACCTTCGGCAAATATTTTACTCTTTAGTTAGTCTTCAGTTAGTCCTCAGTTAGTCATCTAGTCATCAATTATGGATATCAAAAACGGTTTTGTCGGTACTATTGGTAATACACCATTGATTCGCTTAAATAGTTTCAGTGAGGAAACAGGTTGTGAAATACTCGCCAAAGCAGAATTCCTTAATCCTGGTGGTTCCGTTAAAGATCGAGCTGCGCTTTATATTATTCAAGACGCAGAAACAAAGGGTTTACTTAAATCTGGTGGTACTGTAGTAGAAGGAACAGCAGGAAATACTGGGATTGGTTTGGCACATATATGTAATGCTAAGGGCTACAAATGCTTAATTATTATTCCTGATACCCAATCTCAAGAAAAAATAGACGCACTCACAACCTTAGGCGCAGAAGTTCGTCAAGTCCCAGCAGTACCTTATAAAGACCCGAATAACTATGTCAAGTTATCTGGTAGAATCGCCGCAGAAATGGAAAACGCCATTTGGGCTAATCAATTTGATAACCTAGCTAATCGTCAAGCACATTACGAAACTACGGGTGCGGAAATTTGGGAGCAAACAGGTGGTAAGATTGATGCTTGGGTAGCTGCAACTGGTACGGGTGGTACATTTGCAGGTGTAGCGATGTATCTAAAAGAGAAGAAGAATTCAGTTCAATGTGTTGTAGCAGACCCATTGGGTAGTG
>Ga0116228_10006383_pt1 | contig 10535 bp, 10 predicted proteins | sample S1TSphfallax_2_FD_89694 | JGI IMG/M metagenome (GOLD analysis project Ga0116228, IMG submission 89694) | Host-associated microbial communities from peat moss isolated from Minnesota, USA - S1T2_Fc - Sphagnum fallax MG | ecosystem: Host-associated > Plants > Peat moss > Unclassified | place... | reverse complement strand
ATAAAAAAGTCAAATTGCAATGTTGTGCAAGTGCCTTAGTCTAGTATTGTTTTTTTCCTTTTGCCATTTTGGGAAAATTAAGTGATGCCAAGGTTCCACCACATGTCTCTACACACATGTGCATGTTTTTTTGCCCATCCCCTAGGCTCCTTATTTGTAAATACATGGTTTAATTCATAGAAAGAAGAAATAACAAAGTATTGTGTATTGTCATTGCATTTTAGGACTTTCATTTTTTATAGCCTTCTTTTTTTTTTTGAAATATAGGCTACAAAGTTTGGATGTATTAGTTTTCTTTTGAAAATAGAAGACTCAAAAAGCCCATCACAAAAACACACACAAGTCAAGATGGGTAACATTATGCTCTACAACCCCCACCCAATCTGAGGCATAAAGTCAGGCAACATGTTTCTCTAGTTAAGTATTGAAATACATAGATGTGCAACTTTTGAATTTCACAAGTCTAAAGGTCATTTTGAACTCCAAAATTGTAAAATTAAAAATTAATTGCTTTAAAAAAATTCTTTTGATTGGTTGATTATAATAATCAATGTAAGCAGTTGATTTTAAATATTTTTTCATCTTACATATTGTCCCATTTTTCATGTTTATTGATGAAAATTGAGAATTAATTTTTCACCATGTTGTGTGTGATAAACATTGTTGTTACATGCCTCGGGGCCCCCCCCCCCCCCCCCAATTAAAGGGTAAGAGTGAAACTATTTGTAGGGTCAAAGAACAAACTTAGTTGAAGGTGAAGGACTTTAGTTGCTCTTTCTCCCTTTCAAATGAGAAATAATTCACTTGAGTGCTTGGCAAGAAAGTGAAATAATTTCCATCATAAATGGATCTCCAAATAGGCCCAAAAAAAAGGAACAAAAGTGTTTTTCCGTAAAAGATTTGGTCAAATATTGCAAAGACTAACATCCAAACATGCATGGTTTGGGTGGGCGGGAGGGGAAAGGGGCAAGGCATCCATGAACTTAAAGTCTATGGGTCATTTCAACTTGGATTGTAGGTTGTGCAAGCGTTTGTGTGATAATTTTGTTGCCTGCCAACGGCTTGAGGCTTAATGAGCAGGCAGCAAAATTATCACAAACACTTTCAATGCATTAGAATAAGTGTTTTGAAGGTTTAATTGTTGATGCTGGCTTTACTCAAATTATTTTGGGGGTTAGGGGTTCAAAGTTCAAAATCAAGGATAGCAAATATGGCAATAAGTGCAAATTTTTATTTTTATTTAACATATATTTAAATAATAATAATAATAATAATATGGCAATAAAAGTTTGGAAAAACTTCCACACAATCCAGACCTGGTAGTTGCCACATTTCACCAATGTACCCTGTGCACAGGCCTTGCCCATTGTAAATTAACAAGGGAACACTACCATCGGCCTAATCCTTCATGGACCACAAGGCAATAGGAGCTAGAGGCACATTATTTCCTACAGGAGGCCTCTTTAGCCTAAGAAATATACTTAAAGAAATTTCTCCAAATGCTTAATGAATTGCAGAAAGAATGGGTGGCTCATCACCAAGAAACCTGGTATTTCAACAAGTTTTTAAATTTCTTCACTTGGGTGGCCAACCAAGCTAAGCTAGCTAGGTGGTCTCCATTAATGTGTAAAACAAAAAATGCTCCACACTAATGTAACCATTGTTTTATTACATTAACAAAAGGTCAGATTGATATGTGTTAATAATATCTTGTTTTCAATGAAACTAGTGTGGCTGCCGTCGCCATTGAGCACATATTGTAAATTGTAATGTAGTTTTACAGAATTGATTTCCAACCTTTATTAAATTATAAATTACAAAAAATTACTCAAAATTCAATAACTCCCACAGCTTGAAACTTATGAAATCACCGCGATGCATTCATAAGCATCACAATCTTAATCCCCAATTTTGAGATTCATCAAATTTTTCTCACTCAAAATTCACTAGAACTCTTGCATTGGAGTTCCAAAGCATTCTGTAAAAAACCTCTGATCAGATTTGTAGTGTATTTGGAGGAACACTAACACAAAGGGTTAGAACTTGCAAGGCATTTCAAAGAATGAAACAATTGCATCTATTAGCATTCAATTTTTGAAAATGTCTCACACTGTTTTTTCCCATGATAACCAGTGAGTACTCACCAGATACCTGTCAAGTATTGTGAGAGTATGAAAAGAATTGTTGATTTTGACCTTGTGTAATGACATCTAGAAATGGGGATTATCAAAATTGGGCCTACAGCCTCGGCCAAATATCTAAGAGCATCTCCACCGGTGCTCAGTATGTGACTCCGGACAGTAAAATTTATTGTGAAAAAGTCAAAATGTGCCGCTTCAGCTCAGGAAATCGGTTTTTTCTTCACCAAATTCGTGAAAAAGTCAAAATGTGCCGCTTCAGCTCAGGAAACCGGTTTTTCTTCACCAAATTCGTGCAGCTTGCCATGGCTGGTACAAGGAGAAACACAGTTGTGCACCCTCCAAAACAGAGTGTAATAAATTGGACCTGACAGCGGCTCAGTATTTCTGATTGGTCGATCATAATGATTGGTCCAGATGGTTTGCTATTAGTAGTCCCCATATACTCCAGTTACAGTTTTATTGGTGGGGTTGCCAAAAACAAACAGCTACACTTAGACATTTAATTGTATTATCCGGAGTGACATAGTGAGCACTGGTGGAGATGCTCTCGTGTGACCCTGCAAACATATTTCTCATATCCAAGTTTTACTTACTAAATGTTTTTCAACCCCACTCATAAAACTGGGACTGCAAGTAGGTGGGAGATGCTCTCAGATGGGACAATCAGAGCATCAAATCCCATGAAAAGAGATCTCAAGCTTTCCCATTCTTGTAAACGGTTTTGCTGTCTTTCCCAGGTACTTTTGAAGGTCTTTTTGGAGGTGGGACTAGTGGTCATACCTTCAGCACAGATCTCACCAGACAAAAAGGGCATCAAATCCCCGGAAAACATCTAACAACGTTCCATCCTGGTAACTGGTGTTGGTGTCTCATTCAGGAACTTCTATAGGTGTTTTCTTAGGTGGGACAGATGGTCCATCCATGTGCTGGTTTCACTTTAGGTTCTACCTCTTCCACTTGTGATGTGAGTCCAAGGTGTTGAACACTGGTCACAATGGTAGAGAACTCCTTTTGACCTAATGAAATTGTGTTGAGCATGCTAACCATAATAGTACAAGAACTTGAAACAAGAACAACAAAGAGCACACACTTCAAAGGTTCCATTTTTTAGAATGTGATAAACATCAAGAACATGCACATGATCAATCGTTCGTTACAATTTTGTGTAGGGTTATGCCCTACGGCTAGGACTTTGCCTAGTGTAAAAGTCAACGATTTTTTACTTAAATTTTTTTGGTATTGTGATACCCATCAATACCAGCGTTTCAAAAAGCTCGCTTGCAGATTTCATCAAAATAAGGGTGCCTTCAACTACACTAGTGGAAATAGCACTGAGGTTTTTATGCAAAGGTGAGAAACATCAAGAGTGCGCACACAAAGGGTCTGATTATTTGACAACTTGGATAACATCAAGAACCTACCTGAGGGAAGCAAATCTTAGAGGAACATTTGCTAACAATTAAGGTTGGGCCAAAAAAAACCCTAAAGATTTATTAAAAAAGAAAAAGAAACAAGGGTTAAGGATTGCTAAATCAGCAATCTTTATTGAGACCCATGTGGCTGGCAGCATGAACAAGACTTGATCATCTCTTCAAAACCAATTATGTCAGCATTAATCAGATGCCAGAAAAACAGAACCCTAAAACCCTAAAACCCTTGGCAACAACAAAATATAGGGTCCATGGCTCCATAAATCTTTTGCCTGTTTCAGTTTCTTGCCTAATTGTTGGAGGAAAAGAAAATTTTGAACAAGAAAGGTTTGTTCTCTTTTGTGTAAAATGTATGGGGAAAAATCCACCTCTCACCCCCAAAAAAACACCCAAAAAAGTTTTTACAAATTGAGAGTTTGCTCAAGAATTTGCAGAACTGATCTCACTTTTGGCAATCAGAGGTCTAATGGGTGTTCATGAAAATTCACTCTGGAGAGAAAAGAATTAAATTTTGGTGTGTTATTAATGACTTGGGTACTTACATGTCTGTGTGTGTGAGAGAGAGGTTTAGAAGATCTGCAAATTTGCTCTGTTTTGGTGGGTGAGTGTTTTAGAGAGCTTCATTTTTCTTCAGAGAATTAAGGAATTTTTGTGTAATTGATTTGCGGAGCTGTTGATGATGATGCTCATCATCATCATCATGTGTGGAAGTGCAATCAAAGTTTCCAATTTGGAGCATAATTGAAGAATCTGGAGAGAGGGTCTCAAGGACCCAACATGACAAATTTTTTGTTGGATCATGGGACACTTGCACCCCAGTGAAGCGTTTCTCATATTTGTGGATGGGAGTGACAATCTTGCTCATCTCAGAGCTGGTGGTGCTGTTGCTGTACATTTCATTACAACCTTGGAGGTACACACCCAAGCATGGAGGAGTCTCGCAAGTGGGCAATGGGGATAGACACACAAGGAGACTCCATCAATTTCAGCCTTCAGGTCTCTTAATTCGCTTCTTTCTCTTCTTGTGACTTTTTTCCTTCCTTAAACAATCCAACTTCCTTCCTTCCATTTTGTCGCTTTGGCAAATGTATGAATCAACAGGAAGGAAGGAACATGTTCTGTTGTTGCAACCCTAGGAAGTTTTGTCAACAATTTATCAGCAGCAACAATTTCTATTTTCCACTTTGTCCTTCTGCACTTGTACAATTTTTGGGGAATTCCTGTTGTTGTTGTTGTTGTTTCTTTTCTTTTTTTGTATAAATTTTGAACATGTATCATTAAGTCAGCTTGAGCAGATCTGCAAAAACCCTATTCTAATGATTCTAGCAGACTCATTTTTCTCTGGGTTTTAGGGAAACGTGTGGGTTGCACCACCGGAGAGTGGGGGATTGGAGCAAAGTGAAATTGAAACAAGTTGGCAAAGAGATTCACAGAGGGAAGGGGGACAGATGGACAGCATTGAGATTTTGCCATTACTGTGACATGCCAACTTGGGTGGCAGAGTGTTACATTTGAAGGCTAGTGATGGAATGGAGGAGATGATTTCTCATGATGGATGTCAGGTTTTGGCAATGACCCAGGATCCAAGCAAAAGTGGTGAGTGAGGTTTAGGGTTCATATTCTCTGTCGTGAAGTACTGATTGTGCCATAGTTATGAGTATGACTTCCTCACACATGTTTGATAGTCTCTGTTTTCATCTCAAAATTTTCTGTTTTCCCTGCCATTTAAGTGAAGCACAATTTGGCTTTGGTGGCAGACACAAACTCACGATTTGTGTGTGGATGATGGGGTTCTAGGGACAAGAAATATTCTATTCAGGTAAACCATGTAGAGCAAAGCAACTGCTGAGGGTGCAAAATGTGTTTATTGTACTTAGAGACCAGCTGGGAGAAAGAGGTTTGGTGTGAAGTACTGCGAGTGACTGCCAAAATGGGTTCCACTTCAAAGGATTGGTATCTCAAGACCAAGAGAGGGTATGCAGAGTATACACACAATGTGGAAAAGTACAAGCTGTACATAACTGAGTTTCACACAGACAAGGGTACCAACCATTTTGACATTCGACAGCATGACAAGAAACCCAACAAAAACAAGTCTGATGATCATGGCCCGTCAAGGAAGCGGGTTATTTGGAATAAGTTGACCAGAAGGGGCTCAAAGGGTAAGCCAAATGCTCCTTGACTGCTTCAAATGCTGCTTACCAAGTTTCTTCAACACCAGCTGCAATGCCAATTGTGTGCAAGACTCAAGGGTGGTGTGCAACAAATCCTTTGGTTGAAGAATGAGACAATCAAAGGCATCTTTGGTAACAGGCAACTCTGTGTTTTTGTCAGTGAAGATACCTAATTTCTGTAGTTGATTTTTTTTTAAACAAAAATTTAGAGATTGTTTTGTGGACATTTTGGTATCAAACAGAGGCAGCTATCAAAATTTGTTTTGTGGACATTTTGGTATTAAAACAGAAGCAGCTGTCAAAATTGCAAACTCCCAGCTACTTCAATCAGTGATGATCATGAAACTAGATCTCAGGAAGTCAGCCCCCTTTGCCACTGTGATGCACATGCTTCCAGTAGACAAGGGAGAGGCTCTGGCTGTGGAGATGGACATGGTGTGGCATAGTGGTAGTCATGTTACCATTGAGACTCAAGTAGATATGCGGGATTCACATGGTCAAGAAAAAATGGTTGCACAGTCTGAAGAGCCTGGATTAGCTGGAGTTGCAGCCTTGGCCCCTTCTTACAGGATTCAAGAAGGATCATATGATTCCCCAAGCAGCAGGGATTTCAGCAGCACCTATGACAGAGGCTCCTCACAAAAGTACAGTATCGTAAACCCATACACCTGAAACACATCTCTACTTCTCTGTCTCATTCATGACAGCATTGGTGACATAAGACGCTATGATTAGGGTTTTCTTCAATCTGTGATAGCCTTAGAGCATCTCCAGTGATGCTCAGTATGTGACCCTGCAAAAATATTTCTCACATCCAAATTTAGTTATTTACTTTTTTCCAACCCTGCCCATAAAACTAAAACCAGGACTGTAAATAGGTGGGAGGTTACTAATGGCAACCCACTTGGACCAATCAAACTATCTAGCTAATCAACAGCAGGTGCTAGGCTTTGCTGTGCCTTTTACAAGCCTCGGCAAACTGTGCTAAATTGCTGGGCTGAAACCATTTTTTTGAACTAAACCATCATGTTTTGACTTCTTCATCCAGTTTTAATTTGCAGGGTCACATAATGTGCACTGGGGGAGTTGCTCTCAGAGGTGGATGAGTTTTGAGAACCAAATGTCCTCCAACTTCTTATAATCAATTGTGTGAGATTCACTTTTGAACACTGAACAAGATTCATTTTTGGTATATTGGCAGATTGCTTCAGAGGAGGGTGGCAGTAGAAGCAGCAGGAAAAAAGGAAGATGTTTGCAGTCAGTGAAGAGTATGATATCCCATGTTGCTGACCAAATTGCACTGGTCCAACTCTCCCTAATAATCTGTTTAGGGTTTAAGGTGTAGGGTCTCCTGCATATTTCTTTTGTTTCTCTACTAAGACAAAAGTGCAAATCTGGTGAGTTCAGGTCTTTCCCATTTCTGTTCAAATTTGCTGCAGGAGCTAGATACTTTGCTAGTGATAGGGCAACTGATTTCTGACACACAGATTTTCCCAGTTTCCTGCAGCATCCCTAATGGGCCTGTTTGAAGCATGTACCTGTTTGGGTATGGTGGACAAGCAGGTGCCAATAGTGTCAAAGGTCAAGTGTGTCTCAATCAAGGGCAAAGGTCTGATGTGGTTGAGGGCACCACCAACAGATCACATTTGGCTTGCATTCAAAGAGATGCCTGACCTTGATTTGGTAACAGAGCCTGCGATCGGCGACTGTTGCAACAACAGTGGTTGTGCTTTGGATGCGTTTGTGGTGCATCAACTTCAGGATTCCAAAACATGAAGCCTCAGAGCTGTCATTGAATTGCTAATCATGTATGTACACAAGACTCTGCAATTGTTGCAGGGGTGAATTTCAGGTCTGAAATGGACTACAATGTTGCAGGTATGTTTTCAATCTATGATTACTGATGAGTGTGCTTACAAATGTTTTACTTTGTAGGAACAATGGAGGGAGTCAGCGGTGTTACCAAATTGTCAGAGTATCTCTGTTTGTTGGATGATGGGTGAAGATGATGACCTTCCCAACAGCACCATCCCTGTTGCATTTGCACCTGCACCAAACTTAGAGGCGGAGACTGGAAAACTCCAAGAGAGGTAATGAAAGTGACAAAATGTCCTGTACATCCTGACACACCCTCAAGAACACCTTGGCAAACCACCATCCATAAACCAAGCTCTGGCAATGGTAACCTCCTCCTATCAAGGTCTCATGGATCGCAGGCCCTCCAAGCAGACATAATAGTTATGTAGAGGTTGATGAAGGCGGGTTTTCTGTGTTTTCAGCTACTAAATCTGATGTTGGGGCTTCAGATGTGTCAGTTGAGTTTGCACAACATGAGTCCAATAGTTCACTTTCAGACATTGATTTACAGTATACAGCCACCATTCACAATCCTGAGAGATCATTGCACCAGGGTAATCTCATCATCAAGCAAAACATTCAAAAGTGGCTTTTGTGGGGAAGATGGGGATGAGACTGGAAGAGTCTAAGTGACCCAGTGATTGGCAAATTGCAAGAGCAGAAAGACATGGAGAATGCTGATAGACCTGCACATTCTTCTTAGAGCAGCTCCACTGGTGCTCAGTATGTTACCCTGCAAATTAAAATTGGATGAATAAAAGTCAAAGCCTGCAGGTTTGGCTCAGCAAAATAGTTTGGGCACCGCATTTCCTCATAGTTTGCTGAGGCTCACCAGAGAAGAGTGTAATATTATGGTCTGGGTGCTGCTCCCTGTCTTCGATTGGTGGTATGCTATTAGTAGTCTCCCAACTATTTGCTTTCACGGTTTTAGTTTTGCTGTTGGGGTTTGAAAAAATAAATAACTAAACTTGGATGTGAGAAATATTTTTGCAAGGTCACTGTTGGAGTTGCTCTTAGCCTCACCAAAGAATTACACAATGTGCAGAGCAAGCTAGGTTTGGGAATTAAGATGAGATTAGGATCTGAACAGGTGAGTTGAGGTGAGAGAGAGACACACCAGGATCTGACGACAAAAACTAGGAGGTGCGAGTGGGTTTAGGGTTAGGGTTGAAGGATCATGGCCACCTTAATGGCAATTAAATTCTTCTTGGCAGCGTCCTGAAACTGGAGACTAGCCAGAATGAACAATACACAGTCAATCGGTTGAGAGATGGGATCTTTCCAGACATGAATGTTTTTTTCATCAAGTTCAGTGAACAAGTAAATTGCTTAGAGCTGCACCGCTGAACTCGTAGCCGCTCGACGCAATCATATTAGGGTTAGGGTTAGGTCTTGTAAGTCGGGGTATCAGCCGTTGATTTGGGATCTGGACGGTAGACGGCCGTCTCCTTCTTCCTGCATCCGTTTCTCCTATATAAATCCTACTTCCGTTGATTGTTCCGTGGTGTTGTCTTCGAGTTTGCTTGCTTCCTTGCTTACGTTTCCTGTAGTTCAATCTGTGACTTCCCACTTCGAATGATACCAGTATAGGCAAGCAAATTTTGATTGTGAGCTTTTATATTTGTAATGGATTCTGGCTTTCCATTGGTAGGGGGCTGGGCGGATATTACTTCTTGCGGACTCTTGATTCTTGGTCTTGTTCTTGGTGATTGGGTGTTGTGTAAGTGAGTGATGTGGAAGGAAGTGAGGATACTTTCCCCGAATGATCGAATCTGATTCCACCTTTGCTACATGTGCTCTTTTTAAGAGCTCAAGCCAGGAAACTGATCCTTCCATAATCGAATCTAATCCCAATTGTGCTGCTGCTTCATTTCTCTTTGCATCAGTTGTCGTCGTCGTTATTGTTGTTGATAAGCAGTCCCTGTGTGTACAACCTTGCGGCTATATTGCGTAAGAAGTTGAATGGAGGATCTGCAAGAGTGAGGATGGGGGAGAATGGGCAGTTGAACAGACGGTTTTGTGTCTGCACCAACAATCAGTCATTAGCCCTACAATTGCTCTATTCTTGGTTTCTTTTTGTTTGCCACAAACATGTTACATCATGAAGACAGACACTCTGTAATATTTTGTTCAATCTGAGCAGTGATGTTCCAAAACCAGTATAAGCCAGTTCTGCTACTGACGTTTTCCATGAAAGATAAACTGGTCTTCTATCTGAGCTCTATGTTGTGAATGTTTGTGTGAAAAATGGGTTTTAGGGATTGTCTTAACAAACTGCCAAGGTCTGTGATGATAACATACTTTTAGGCTTGTTTCTCAAACATTCGCAGTGGCCGCCTAAAGCTTTCGCCCCTCTAGTGGGCTTGAGAGCTGATGCTGCTTTAAACCTTCCTTGGATATCTGAGACTTTTGGCATATGTGCAAACCCTAACTCTACCCTAAACCTCAACCCTAACTCTTGGATTGAACAACTATAGCATTGAAAATCAAAGCTAAATTTTCACAAGTGAAAGTGGGCACAATACCAAATAGCCTTTGAAAAATGCAAGACATTGGAAGGTTTTTTCGTTTATTTTTTTGGGGGCTTTCTTTCATTTTTGGTTATTTGGCGAAATTGAAAACGGTTGTGAATTCTACCACAGGTTTTTTTTTTGGGGAAACTCCCTAAATTCGCCACATTTGGAGGACAAAAAGTTGCAGTCGCCATACTTAGACTATAGGTCCTTGTAGCAAGTCACTGGTGCATAGGAGGGATTCAAAAAAAAAATTACTTTTCTCTCTATAGTCAATATTTCTCTAAAGGAGACACATTGATTGGCCCATCACCAATTTTTCTAAAACTTTTGGGCATTCCCCATGAAAAGAAGCTAGATATATGCTTCCTTCCCCAAAATGAAAGCATAGATATGCCCTTTGACACCCCTTTTACACTT
>Ga0116228_10006382_pt1 | contig 10536 bp, 10 predicted proteins | sample S1TSphfallax_2_FD_89694 | JGI IMG/M metagenome (GOLD analysis project Ga0116228, IMG submission 89694) | Host-associated microbial communities from peat moss isolated from Minnesota, USA - S1T2_Fc - Sphagnum fallax MG | ecosystem: Host-associated > Plants > Peat moss > Unclassified | place... | reverse complement strand
CGGGTACCCACTAGTTACTGAATATTAGCTAGATGCCTGTAAGCGCAGATTCGTTAGCTTGGGAATGCGATTTTCGCCGCGGCCGCTCCTTCATCTCTTGAACCGCCCGTTCAAGCCAACCGGCACGCACAGCACAAATCTTATCAAGAGAGAGACACAGAGAGAGAGTCGAGTCCATCACTGTTCGGACCAAAAAGGGAATTTCGATCGTCATCCATCGGAGAGAAGCTCCCGTTGTGAATTTTGTCGTTGGATATTCCGAAGCATTCATTCGTCTTGTAGGCGTAAGGATAGGTACAGTGGTAATAATTCATCCATATCCTTGACTGACTTCCCGGTTGAGTGACAGTCAGTCAACGATATTGGATGAATAAATGGATGGATGAATACGCGCTGCCACCAAAACGCCTGCTCTCTCCCCCTCTCTCTCGCCATTACGAGGTTGCGGAGATTGTGCATGATGTGTCGCACGAAGATTCGGCCAAAAGAAAGAAGATCCCTCCCTGCCTTTGGGATTCAAAAGGAGTGGGCCACAATAGTGATAAATAGGCATACCTTTTATGCAATTTGTTTCCAGGAGCCTCTTCGACCCTTCGTTCACAGATTCAGCTAAATTGCTGACTGCGTCCGGACTTCTTTTTTGGTGGTTGTTGAGGGAATAATGACTGAGCTAGATTGCATGCTCTCTTCCATTTGCAAGCTTTGAAAAATCTGCTTTAGAGGTGTTCATTCAGGTTTTTACACCCCAAAAAAAGAAGAACTTGCAGTTTTCATTGCATAGGATCTACATTGCAAAGCTTCCAATTGCTTTCTTGAAAGACTTTTGGGTAGGTAATTTCTCTCCTTCTTTTACATACCCCCGTTTTTTTGTTAGATTACTGTTTTTTCTCTTAAATTTTGATGCTGAAGAGAGATGTGGATTGTGGTTGTGGATGGATGCAGAAATAGAAGAGATTGAGAACAAAATCTTTGGCAAAAGAAACACCTTCCACATGGCTCCAAGGACTCCCAGGCCTGTTGTGACAGTCGATGTGAAGAAGAAGACCTGGGAGCAACCAACACCATTACACAACAGATGGCACCCAGAGATACCACCTGTGGGAGAGGTGAAGGAAGGGGAACTATTCCGTGTGGAAACTGTGGACTGGACTGGTGGTCAGATTCTTGATGATGATAGTGCTGAGGATATGAAACACATTGACCTTACCACGGTAATGTGACAAAATTTCTCACCAAACTCCCATCCATCCCAACAGCACATATCACATCCAGCTATCTCGATTTTGTGTCAATCATTGAATTGGTTTGCCTTGGTGTTGTTGTTCCAGATATGCTGGTTCTTGGATGCAACTCCAGTAGACCTGCAAACAGTACAAAACATTCAAAGAGTGTATCTATGTACCAAATGACCATATGACTAGGTTTTGATGCAGAACAGTTTAAAGAGTTTCACAAAATCAATCATTTGCTGGAACTCTGACAGGTGCATAATCTGAGTGGACCAATCCGAGTGACTGATACATCAGGACTGCCTGCAATGCCTGGAGACCTTCTCATGGTTGAAATTTGCAACCTTGGTCCTCTTCCGGGTGATGAGTGGGGATTTACAGGGATATTTGACAGAGAGAATGGTGGTGGTTTCTTGACTGATCATTTTCCAGCTGCCAGCAAAGCCATTTGGCATTTTGATGGAATCTTTGCTTCATCCCGCCATATTCCAGGTACTAGTTTTGCGTGAAATCTAACCTCCTACATTTGAAATAGCAATTGACAACTCATTTATTTGGTTTCTTTATGGCCATTTCTCCATTTCCACATCTAATGTTGATCTTGGGTTGCCCAGACTTTGTTTTTGTTGCAACCAAAAATGAATGAATGGTTTTCTTTCCTCCCCTCCCAAATTTGGCAATGGAGTGAGAGTCTTCAGATGAAAAGTCTTTGGTTGACAACCAAGTGTATAACTCTTGAATAGCTGGGGAATTCTTAGTTAGCAAACAGGGTCAGTAATACCTTCCTTGAAAACCTGTAGACTTGATGAATTCCACATGTGTGTGTGTGTGTGTGTGTGTGTGTGTAGGGGTACGCTTTCCAGGTCTCATCCATCCAGGCCTTATTGGGACAGCACCATCAAAAGAATTACTTGACATTTGGAATGCACGAGAAAAGGCGCTTGTAGAGGAAGGAGAGAAGTCAGTCACTCTTGGCAAGCATTTGCATACAAGACCCCTTGCACTTCTGCCTGGGGCAAAAGGTGCCCTACTTGGGAAAGTAATTTTTCTAAATCCCAACTTTTGCACTTTTGTGCTGGTTGCTCTCATATCAACTCTTTGGTAGACTCGCTATCATTGAACATCAGAAGTTCCAAATTTAAATTGGAACAAGATTGATCTGGTTGTTCAAGTTGGATTATTGGTTTTGTTATGGTCACAGCTGCTCTTTACACTTGAGAGCTTGATACAAATCATACATGACTAGCTCCATAGGTCAGATCATTTTTGTGTCTTCAGCTGTTAAATGCAAAGCCACTTATGGCCATTATGGGATTGGTTTGTTTTCCATAAAGGTTGAAAGTGGGACAATGGATTGGGAACGAATAGCAGTAGAAGCAGCGCGAACTATCCCTGGGAGAGAGAATGGGGGCAATTGTGACATCAAGAATTTGAGTCGTGGTTGCAAGGTCTATTTCCCTGTCTTTGTGGAAGGTGCAAATTTGAGTATGGGTGACATGCACTTCTCACAGGGTGATGGCGAAGTCTCATTTTGTGGTGCCATTGAAATGAGTGGATTTCTTGAGTTGAGGTAAGTTCTGTTCGTGTTGAACTCACATTCTATAATTGTTGACTCCAGCCACTATTGTCATGGCAGCTTGTGTAGAGCTTCAGGCATGGTTCTAGAATCAGCCCTGCTTCCATTGGTGGATGTCACATGGAATGGTCCATGCTAGCCTCTGTTTTTGCTCTTCGGTTATTGCTGGTAAATTGATGTTTTTGTGCACTTATTGCTTTATGATAATCTTTAGGGAAGTGACTGGTTGCCTTGTGGCCCAGATGTGAGATTCTGCGAGGGGGTATGGAACAATATTTGACACCAATGGGGCCAACAAAGCTTCATGTAAACCCAATATTTGAGATTGGGCCATTGGAGCCACGATTTTCAGAATGGCTGGTATTTGAAGGTCTTAGCGTGGATGAGAGTGGCAAACAACATTATCTAGATGCGAGCATTGCTTATAAACGTGCTGTACTAAATTGCATTGACTACCTCTCAAAGTTTGGATACACCAAAGAGCAGGTAAGTCTCTCTTTACTCCTGTTTTTCCCAATGACTTCTTTTGTTTGCTTTATTTTGCAAAAGAAAATGTTTCAAGGATTTCCAGTAAGAACTTGTTGCCACTTATATTTCCATTGGCAAATTTGAAAGCTAGCTTTTCTAGGTTTCACAGCAGGCTTTGTAATAAAGTCTATGAGACTGTCAATTGTTTATAGCAGCATTGCTAAAAATGAGAGACTTGTAGGTATCATGATGTTCTTAAAGTCTTTTGTTTTGATGTGAGGTTTTTGGAGATGCTGCAGGTTTATTTGCTTTTGTCCTGTTGCCCATGTGAGGGCCGAATTTCTGGAATTGTGGATGTTCCTAATGCATGTGCAACTCTTGCCATTCCAATTAGGATCTTTGATCAGGTGGGTACTGTGTGTGACTTGCCTATCTGGATTTGTGCAAGCTGTTATGTATTATCCTTCTTTGCTGGTCCTTAATTTGTTTGTATACACTAATATTTTCATCTGGGATTGACGAGAGGCATTTTGAGTGTACGGAAATTGGAAGCTCAAAACCGAAAAGGATGTCATGGTTTGTTTCTTTTGTTCTTTTACAGTCATATATCACATCAAGCTTGTTGTCATTTGTTATTGGGTCTCTTTTCTCAGGGTTATTGGAAATTTTCCTTCATGCAGGACATCCGGCCCAAGAAAGGTGGTCCTCTGGCAGGGCCACGATTGGTCAAGCGGGGTGGTGTTCCCACAAGCTCATATGATGGGCATCTTTCCACCACCCTAAACCATGCATTTGCTATGTAGCCTACATGATCTTAACCAAATTCTACTGCTGATTTGCATAGGATTACTGGTTTATATACTCAACACTCTTTGTACCTATCAAGCTCCTGATCAGACATGTAAGCAACTTGTCACATTGACTGCCATATGATGGTGAGTAGACTTGGTTGCATGAATGCAGTCTCTTAATGATGGAGTCAATAACTCCCATTGACTCAAATGGGGTAGAAGACTTATGTGGTCATTCATCTTTCTTGCTTGCCATGTTTCCTTAAAATGAAGAATACATTGATCGTGAGCATGATGGTTGCCACATGCATCTTTACTGTTTTTAAAGGTAGTAAAACCTGACAGTTTGTCACCTTTCTTTCATGCATCAAAAAACCATTTTCCAGATCACATCACCATTCAATTCTAAAAGAAATTGGACCAAAGATACTTATGTATTGCTAAGCTTCCTCCTCAACAATCTGAGTTTGGAGTTCTGATAATCAGGAGCTCCTCCAGTGCACAACTCAAAAGTGATGATTTGAGCCTTGCATAGTGCTATGTCAATCATTCTTACTCTCATTTAATTTCAGCAATTGCCTTACTGCTCACCTACATGAACACATAACACAGACCAAAGCTTTGGACAATGGAACTTAGAAAGCATTGTGGTGAAATCATTCATTGTCCTAACAACAATACATGACTAGTGAGGTGGGACAAAGGTTAGGAAGATTAAAGAAGCTAACTCTGCAATAAAAGTTTGCCTAATTTGTGTCTAAACATTTGCAGGTATGTTATGGCTCATGGACCTGTTTGCAAATTGGATCCATTTCAGAATTGTTTCATATGAATCTCATGTCATGATCCAAGTATTTATTCACACCTTGTGCTTAATCAGTTTTTAAAAATTTAGTGACAATAGCTGAAAGGTTATAATAACCCATAACTATGAAATTTATTTTTTACAAGCTTCAATCTTTTTTATACTAGGCCTGACTCTTGTGTGGTTGTGGGTTCAAAACCAGTGAGCAATAGCAGGACATGAATTACAAATTTTTTGAGCATATGTAGGACAAGTGTGAAAATGGAAATCATGAATTGCACAACCATACAGGACACTGTGCATTGACACCCACAAAGTTCCTAGGGGGTGTTTAACATCCTCCAATAGTTGTAGGGTGCCTTAAATGGTGGAATTTGACATGCCCAACATGGGCTGTGTCTACATGTACTTTGCACATATATGGTGCTTTCTTATCTGTGGGGCACCTTACTCATGGCAAGCCCTTCCAACATGCCCACCTTGTGCTGTACATTGGGTAACGCCCACAGATGGGAGGGGGGGACTAGGGTGTCTGCATCATGAGCAGATTTTGTACAGTTATATCTGCATGGATGTTGTTGGTTGGTGGGAAAAAATCCCACAAAGATCTATTGTATTGCGGCATCACTTTGGTCACTAACAACTCAAACAGGTGCAAACTCTGTTTCATTTTTCTTTTGAGATCTAGGTATTCAGTGTCCAGCTTTTTGTGCTTTCACTGGACCTAAAAATAGTAAAAGAGCGCATGCCAGTGAAACAATGTGGATAGCAATCTTCACTACTCCATGTTGCTTTGATCCCTGTGATTGTGAAGGCTCAAACAACTGCACTTCATAAATCTGATATGTGTGTGACTTATTTTCATGAAGATGGAGTTTCATGTCAAGTTCAAAGAATTGTCGTTTTTCCCTCATGATCTTGGCTTGTGTAGATTGATGAGACATCTTGCAAACATAAAATCATGGTCTTGCAAGGAATTCATTGAGTGACACCATATGTTGAAAGCAATATGTTATCAATCAGAAGGATTAACTAACTGGATCTTATCACATTGGTGTCCTTGTTTGTTGGCTCTGGCCATTGGCAAGAGACTACAAATTGGTGTAGGATTTGGGAATAACATTTTGGCTTGAACTTGATCAATGTGTGAGTGACATCTGGAGTACTATGTGTGAATATGATGGATGGGCATGTGCTATAGAAGTGCATGCATCGAGATGAGAAGTTCTAGATCCAGCAAGGGCTGAGAGGAATACAGCCCTACATGCTCTCAAGGCTTAATCCAATGCTAACATTGAGATGCTTCTGAAGCTTCACAGGTGTGTGGTGCTCTCTCTCTCTCTCTTAACCCTAAACTCGAGTGATGAGACAGGTATTCTTTTGGGGATGTACTAAGTTTCTAGAACTGTCCTAGTTTTGTGAACTGGCTGGATTGTCAGGATGAGCCTAGAAATTCAAGGAACCAGAAAATTCCTGGAGGTAAAAACTTTCTGAAAATCTGAATGTGAGGTTTTCCTTGCAGGTGCGGTACAGGGGAAAGGCAGAAAACCCATACTTAACAGATTAATCATCGAGTGGAGGAGATTGTTTGGACATCAATTTTGCCTTCAAGTCAAACTGCAGGTAAGTGAGTCCAATGTATGGAACGTGAAAGGTCTAGAATGTCCTTTCCAACAAATGCTGTATTTTGAAGCACAATGACAATGGGCCTGCTGCATTTTTGGTTGTTATGGAGATGAAAGTGAAGGCCTCAATAGTCAATCCACCATTGTCTGAAAATGTTCACCTGATAATGTAACATTGTCAATGGCTGCTGGGCAGAGACTGTGGAAGTCCCTCTGTTCACTTCCCCACCAAAAGCATATTATTGTGCAAGATCATAGAGACATAGGCTGACAAGAAAGGAAACTCCAGGAAATCTATGAGGAATTTCCAGCTGGAATATCTTTGTCTCATATGAAAGGCTCTGAAATACTTGGCATGTTTAGGATGCATGTGAATGAATGCAGTGTTAAGGTGACTGTAGATGAAAGGAACAATGGATCTGTAATATTGACTTTGGCATGCCACACCCAAAATGTTCTTCATGACTGTTGTTTTGTGAAGTCATAGTTACATGCATGAAAGCACCCACCTACTTCAATGCAAAATATGTAATGAATTAGTGAAAAATGAAAAATATTCACACTGAATTGTGTTCAGTGTACAGATGTTTGACCTCATGAGATGATGCAACCTTTCTAGGAGGAATCCCTGGGTACAACCAAGCAAGGACCCTGGAATTGCACATTGTATGCAGTCCTTGTGCTTTGTGAAGAGTCAGGGCAATGTTTCTGCTGGGTTCTTGATGATTTGTGGTGACCAAATGAATCAATGGAACAGATATGCTAGAGTAATCTGAACAGATAACCCTCCCAGTTGATGTCCTGAACATGCAGATGTCCACTCCCAAATGGCCATTGGAGGTTTTGCTACTCACATCAATGGCAGTAATGCTCCAAAATGATCTGGGTCCAACTGCAGCTGCCTCTCCTGAAGTCTAGGGCTGAGCACCATTGCCCATAATTCATTATAGTATGGAAGGTGGATTGTAACCCTCAATTTGTCAGGTGCTCTCACTGGTAGGGAATCATATGGGTGTCAACTGGACAAAAGTGGAGGGTTTCTTGCACTACAGCATATCATTGAAGCAAGGAAGCAGTTGGAGATCCCTTTCACCAACTTCTTGATTAGTTGCAACCACAGTTTCCATCTCAAATTGTGCACAACTTAATGAGGTTAGGATTCTACGAGAGCTCTGCCACTGTGCAGTCTACAGCAATGGAGCATTTGACTGTATGAGTGGCCAGCATCTCCTTCAACAAATACGACAAAAGATGGCAAGACAAGAAATCTTACAACCAATTCACAAACATACAGCTTGAATACAAGAATGGCTACAACATTTCTGTTGGCAAAATCTTTTCACAAAGGACCCATGGGCTTTTGTGTGCTAATGAACTTCAGCGCAATGTGCACTGCACATAATTGTACTCACAAAAGACAAAATTTACCCACTTCTTGTAACAACAGCTCCAAGTGCATGACTGGCTTCAGGTGGACATGACCAGGCAGAATGAAGGACATGCATACTGTGGCACAGAGTATGGGAGGAGTATTGAATAGGTTGAAGCAATAAGACAGTAGTATATGTGTCTAGTAATGGGTATCTAATGTGTGCGGGATCTCTTGTGTGTGAAACAAGGCATCACAAACACGCTGGCCCTGCCAATAGAAAAGATGTTGTGCATTTATGTATGTATACAATACATATATTAATGTGTGATTTATTTGTAGGTGTTTGTGTGTATGTGCATATATGTTTTTATACATGTGTAATAATGATAGATTATTATAATTGCAATATTGAATCACTCATGTGATTCTAATTTATTATAGTCACATAACAAATTTTGCAATTGAAAACATTGATGCGTGCTGATTAAGAAAGTGACATCATTGATTGATCAATGCACATAAATGAACACTCGTCAAACAAAAATTAAATAATCTATTTGTCATTCTTCCTTTGTTTTTTTTGTTTTTTTAATTTAAATAATTTAGTAAGATTAAAATTTGTCGTCATTTAAAAAGGAAAACATTCAGATGCAAAAGATGATCGAATGTAAAGATTTTCTTTGAACAAACATTGTGAAAAAATTACAACTAGCAAAAAAAATGGTTGCACACATTTCATTGTTGTGTGCAACAATTTTGGATTTGCCATCATGATTAAAAATTTCACAGTTAAATATCACATCTGTAGTTTTATTTGTATTTGCTAATTTCACTAAATCTTGCTAGTTTGGTGTAATTGAAATTTTTGCATTTTTATACAATGAAGTTTGGCAACTTAGTTCTTGTAAAAGATTTATCATTATGTAAAGTCTTTATCACTATGTATCACATCTTAATACAAAGAAGAGTGAGTTAGTTAAGAGGTTTGGTCATGAACTATTTTCTTATTGTATTATTTTCTTTCATTTTCATTACAATTAATTGGACCCAAATATTTCAAATTTAAATAAGATTATTAAATTTTTGTTATGACAATGATCCTATGAAAACCTCAACCTCTGATTTAATTGTGATGTAAACTATTGCCTTCATGAAATATAATTTTCATGAAAAAAATATAACATTGGTTACCAATTAGATAAGTTAGATGTTTAATTACACAAAACATTAGTTGCAAATAAAACCAAGAGAATTACAAATTGACCATAGAAGGACAATTTTCAATTATATAAGCACCATGAACAAGTAAAGTCCATTTGTCATAACACTTGGACTACTAACTTGAATTGTACAAATTCAAGCTCAAAGTTTGCAAATATTTTTCCAAGAACCTTCTTGGTATGATCTTCAAGTTATTTTTCCAGCACATTTCATTTTAACAACTTACCAAGTCATTTTGTGGTATTGTGTCGTAATACAAATTAGGGAACATAATCGAATAATTTGAAAGCAAAATATATGGGTTTATGATATGTCCAATATGCTTGTGCTAATCCAGAATGGTATTGTTGTATTGGTGCACTTGTCCAAATGTGATTTATTTGTGTATCATTAATAGTACTTTTTTTCTAAATGAAATTAAAATTGTATTTATTCATAAGTGCTTATAATATTGATGATTGAATTATTTTTGTTAAGAAGTTTATATTGAAATCTCGAATTATTACATTTAGACAATGTGAAGGCATTTATTGGAATATGTTTTCTAAAATATAATTGAAATTTGACACTTGCATTTTGGGTGGTCTATATATTGCAATTATATATAATTTTTCTCGTGTGTTGTCATTAAAAAGTGTGGAGATAAATTCAACACAAGAATTTATGACTATTGTGTATTCTATCAATGACACATTGTCATCATAAACTACCATAGTGCCATGTTCTTCATAACATCACAACACATAGATTTTTTGGGATAAATCAATGTAAATTTCTAAATTGAAATGAATTTTTTTTATTATTGCTGCATTTAAACAAATATATATAATATGTTAATAGATTGGGATCTACAAGAATATTTTCAAAATGTAATGTTAAGGAGCAAGTATTAAATGATTGTATAAATTAAAAATTTGAACAGTAAGAATTTTTTTAAATAATAGCAAGTGTGTATTTTGCATTTGTTTTTAATTGAAACATTTCTTCTTAAACAAGATGTTTTATTTGAAAGTTTTTATTCAAAAATGGAATAACTAAATACAAATGTTTTATTGAATGAACTTTCGATAGTGTAATATATGTTAATCCATGTTTTGTCACACCAATTGAATCAAATGTTAAACAATTGAAAGTCAACCCTTGTGAACAATGTATATTCCATCTTGCAATTAATTGAATTAGGAATCATGATAGTGTGAGAATGATTGTTCCCTAATTGTTTTTTGATAATTTATGTTCAATTGGTGTCCATTTTTTTGTCAAAGCCTTAAGAATTCTTCATAGATTTGTAAATTTATAATTCATGATATGTCCAATATAAAGATTATGAAAATATATTCAAAGTAATTTTTTTGAAATAGTTTTTGCAAAATCTTCAAAAATCCCATTGGCACCATTCATAAGACCATTTAATGTTTTGTAATCCCCTTCACATAATTCCATTTTTTT
>Ga0116228_10006381_pt1 | contig 10536 bp, 11 predicted proteins | sample S1TSphfallax_2_FD_89694 | JGI IMG/M metagenome (GOLD analysis project Ga0116228, IMG submission 89694) | Host-associated microbial communities from peat moss isolated from Minnesota, USA - S1T2_Fc - Sphagnum fallax MG | ecosystem: Host-associated > Plants > Peat moss > Unclassified | place... | reverse complement strand
TTTAAAAACTTTGGCTTAGGATTAAAATCCTTTTTAAAACTTTGGCCTATCGTTGAACATTTTTTAACAACTTGGTTTGACGTTGGAGTCACGTACCAATATGGCTTTTTTGATATTCCGTAACGGGTCGTATCAAACTCATCAATGGGATGCCCATCAAGATTTGGAAACCTTGGAACAATGTTGCCCACACGTTGTGGTTCAATGGATGAAAAATAATGTATTGTATGGACAACATGTTAATTGTGGATTGTTCATGTTCTTGGATATATAATGGGTAACCTAATTCCGTCCATGATGTGACCATATTGCGTGAATTGTAAACTTATACAAAAATTAACACTAGTGTTTTTGGTACATACAAATGAGTAATTTAATTGGGGGACCTAGGTTATTTGGGTGAAGAAATGTTCGTTAGTAGTGGCTTGGGAGGTGCAAGCTGCCCTTGGACATGATTTAGGTGTAATGAATATTTGTAACAAAACACATGTTGGTTATAAGGTGAAAGTGGAGTGAGGAACTAAAGGGTTGAAACTAGAGATTATTAATGAAACGTTTTGATTCCACAAAGGAAAAGTATAATTGTTTGTTCCTAGTTGCAACTATTTTGACTAACTTTTTACATGAATGTTATTTAAACAACACATATAAAATCATTGGTGATCAAATTGACAATGCAACTAAGTACGGTTGGCATGAGCACCTCTAGCTATAGGTTTATTACTTCTTTAACCTTAGCCTTAAATTTTATGTGTTATAATTTTCACATCTTTAAAAGTTTTGTTATGTCTCATTTATCTTCTTTTTTTAATGTTAACTTCAATCTTGACTTTGATCAAAATTCTTTGCTTGTCATTGCCAACCTACATTCTTATGCATACATGGTGGCAAAATTGGTGGATTATGACTAAAAAACTTCTACCTTCATCTATGCCTTACAAGTTGATGTGCTTGTAGAAGTAGGAGCTAAGGTAGATGACAAGATAGACAACCGGATAAATGATGGTTATAATATAAAGTCATTGAATGTACATGATGTACCATTATGACATTATATTGCCGCATTTTAAGAACATTATGGGTGGCATGCCCATTTGTTACCTTTAATTGTGCCAAAACTTCATGATTTTGTAACACAACTTTTTCAAAACTCTCATCATTCAATGTGTCAATATTTAATTTTTTTAAAGCATCTCAAATACAATCCTTCAAGGTGTCTTCTTGAACATTGAATTCATATAAGTTTTTTATATTCACCATATATCACCTTCCTCACAAGCATTTTAAAAAAACCTTAAATTAAGACTGGGCTATGTAACTAATTTTTAGTAGCAATCGACATTTTGCAATTAAATTTTTTTGGTCACTTAAAACTAGTCACAAGTGCAAATTAGTCACAAATATTGGTGACATCATGATGATGTCATGAATTTATGGAAAGTATTTATACAATTTCATCCAACATATAGATATGTCCTATGTGTGACAATTTGCAACTAATTTACAATTATTTTGATGGCAACCAATGTTTTGCCATTTGAAGCTCTTTAATAACACATCGTGACATTTGAATGTATTTTATCTTCTCTTTTTCGTAATTGAAAAATAAAGGAGACCCAATCTAAGCAATTAGATTCCTAATCTTGGATGGTCTTAGATTGTGACACATTGCAAATACAAATTTATCAAGTGGCATATCAATTTTAATTAATATTTAGGTAGATATGTAGATTAGTAGTCTAAATACCTACCCACTGAGGTGGATTGGTTGAACTAAGTACTTATTTACCTATCTACCTAGGTAGATACGCAAATAAGTAGGTAAGGGAGGTAAGCAAGCTAAAATGATGCATAAGTTTTTCTCATTTTAATTTTGGGTTAAATTGTTTCATTCACTCGTCTAAAATGGCACAATTTTCTTATTTTGATAATGTTAGATTACACATCTTCATTATATACTTTTCAAAATGGGAATGGAGAACAAATATTATTGGATAAATTTTGAACTTACAACATTGTTTCAAACTAGGTTACACCTAGAAAGTTTTCCCCACATCTTTTGTTATCACTTTTGCATTTCTAATTGAAATAATTAACTAAGTATATGACTAATTAATTAATTAATTAATTAATTAATAATTAAATTATTTTCATATAGATATATATATATATTATACTATTTATTCTCATCCACTTAAATTAGTAATAAAATATAAATATTTAACTAACTTGTTAATTACATACAAGTTTTCAATACATGATGCATAAATTAATTAATTAATAGTTATAGGAAATTTCTATTTTCACACCTTTTTTGGCTAGATTCACATCTTTTTGGCCGGTCCGATTTCATGACCCCATGATTTCATGAACCGCGCAGTGCATGGCTGCTCCTCATGCACTCAAATTTATTCTGTTTAAAATCGGACCGGCAAAAAAGGTGTGAATCTAGCCAAAAAAGGTGTGAAAATAGAATTTTCCTAGTTATAATGTAAATAATTAAGTTCAATTACTACGTTTTATAATTATTCTATTTATTTTTCAGTATTGTGCAAATATTTTTAACAAATATGAAAATTTATGTTGTGATACTAATAATTTACTGTCATTAAATTATTGTAATTGCAGTAATTAGTTTTGGTTATTGTAAAAATATGAATAATTAGTGAATATTTTTTTGTGGTAATAATTATTAATTGTAAATGAAATAATTTATAGTAACTACATTCATTACTTTAATACAGTATAACTTATGTGAAAAACTTAGATTCGAATTTAATTATAATTTATAATGCATAAGTAATTTAATTATTTTATAATTATTTAATTAAAATTTTTTTACTATAGTTTCTTTTTATTACTGTATTTTTTTGGAAATATTAGCTATTTATTGTAAAAATAATATTATAGGTTCTACATACAATATTTTATTATAATTGAATTACTTCAGTTACAATAATTATATTAATTACTCAAATTATGGTTAAATTATTTTAAATAATATTTAAATTTATATTATATAGATATATGTGGTCATAGTGGTTCAATAAAACAAACTTCGTAAAAAAAACCTAGTCAAAATGGTCAAGTCCAAAATGAATTGTTTAGAATTGCTGTTGCAACCCCACTTTGGGCTAAATGTGAGGATGAAATTCACACTCCCAAAAGTGGGAACTTGGAGTCCTCCGGGACTCTCGAAAACTTAGAGCTTGATTGCAGGGGTTAAAACACCTTGCATTGGGGTGTTTTTTATATCGTTGAAAAGGTCTTGAAGTGTAGATGTCCAAAATGGCCTCGCATGAGCCATTTGGACATCTGCAGCCCAAGTTATGGGTAAAAGAAAGGCCGGGAGTCAAACTAGCAGTTTGACTCTCGACCACTAACAGTCCCGAATCGACTCGATCCTGATGTCTGCAGAAGGAGTGTGACATGGTGTTGAAAAGCTCTTGAAGAGAGCTATAAGATTGCTTTAGACTTCATCCCAATTAGAGGTCTGAGCAAGAAGTTATGGATGCCCAAAGTCCCGGGAGTCCAACCTGGGATAATTTCGGGACTCCCCCTTGGGAGTCGCGGGAAAAAATGTCATTCGGATATAGTTCCCGCAGGGAGTTATAGAGAATAGTATATGGGGGAAGGTGGTGGCCAAGTCCGGGCCGTGGTGAGTCAAGTGAATCCAAGGTCACCTATGGCTTGTCCCAACACCAAAAAGGGTGCAGAATGAGTTTTAACCAACTTGTGGTTGGTTTTGGATGCAGGACCGCGTAACAAGATAATTGTCCCTCGTCCCAGTCTAATCCCAAGACTTCTAGCACGCCCCTCTTACCCCCTTTAATGCTGGAAGTCAGGAATGGTTCCAAGTTTCAACTTTCCACAATTCAACATACCTAGACCCTCAAGTGGGTTTAACAATGAACTTAGGAGTGTGCCAATTGCCTTTTGGTCAAGTTGCACATGGGGGCAAAAAAACTATATGGAGGTTTTTTTTTATTGAAATTCTCAATCAAAAAGGTCATGATTTCTTATAGTGCAATTTCTTTTAATGAAAAATCCCATAATTGTTGAGCTTAATGTAACACAAAAAAAAAAATGAAAATATTTTGATTAGGCACTTTATGACAACAATATTTCTAAATTATTGGAAGTTTGCCCAAATCTAATTTATTAAACAAAAACATTTAAATTCATCAACATGTTTCCAAATATTAAAAGAAACAAATCACAAATTGTGAATCATATGAAATATATATATATATACACAAGAATCACAAGAAGCTTTCATAAATGACAAAGTTTAGTCGACATATGTTCAATGCACTCAAAAAAAAATGAAAGAACCAATTCTCACACAACTTCTTGCAAAACATGATGTTCAATCAAATAAAATAGAACATAATGTTAATATAAACAAAAATACACATAATTCAATATACATTGACATTTATAATAAACAAATCCAAGATGTTCCCATAATTATATGTTTTAGTTGTAAAAGGTTATGTTTTTTAAAGCAACTTAAATATTTTTCAAATCAATTGTCAAAACAACTTTTTATGTATTTTCAAATTCAAATAAAACCTAGTTCAACATCATACATATGTATAAGTTGCTTACATAATATTAGTGAAAATAAATCACCTTTATATCAAATACCAAATAAAATTTCTAGAAACAAAATCATTCCATGAACCCAAAAATTAACACAATTAGAAGAATGTCTTATTTCACCACGTCTTGCTTTTGTTCAAATTTATAAGGTTTAAGGGTACGGGCAATATAAGATGCATGGTAGTGTTATTAATGTCCTTGTAAATGTGGATCAAATTCAATTAATATTACCATGTTTACCACATGATCGTGCAATTATAGGTGTGTTTTTCAAGCAATGTCTTGAATATAAATCACTTTATATGTTAAGAAATGTTCATCCAAATATGGTGATGGTCATTTTACAAGATTTAATTGAAACACCATTATACAAAGATTTTAATGTTACCATTCATCATCAATGGGCAAGTTTGTTTGCTTTGCATACGAGTTTATAATAATTTTACAAGCGTTGAATACAACTTTATGCCAACATTACGAATACACCATGCATCAATAAATGTGCATAAATTTATAAATTCATTGAAATATTCATATATTTCAATCCATGATGGTCATATGTTAATGATGATGTATGACATCCACATGCATTTAGATTCCTTCAATTCAATAATTAGTGATGGTTTAGAATATATAACAACCACTTTTAATATTAATACACAAAAAAAAAACATATTGTATGTGTGTACAAAGTTCATTCATGTTTAATTTTTACATTCTTAAAGAATCTTCAAACTATAATTCAACAATTTCCTAAACATTGTCAAATCATCATTATGGGAGATTTTAATGTTGACATTCTAAAAGACAATAACCAGCAAAAAATAAACAAGAACTATTATCTTTCATGGATAAAATTCAATTAAAATCATAATTTAATGAAAGCACCACAAAAACTAGATCTCAATTAAACCATATATGGACAAATGTCCTTGGAAATGAATACAAATTTGGTATAACAAAAGTATATTGGTTAGATTTTCACAAATTGATTTACATTGATTTCAAATTACCAAACACACTTCCAATGTATAGCAAAAAAACATTAATGTCTCCATTTATTTTAAGCGTAACATTTGTAAAAATATGCATGTAAATGTTGCATTTTTCACCTAATTAATTACTCCCAAAATGTTGGCACCTTGTGGCTTGAACTTGCATTTTTACATTTTTTTCATGGACCACATGCGAAACAAAATCATAAATATCAATAATAGAACAAAAAATAAAATTGAACGACTTTTTTATACACATGTACACCCATGGAACATCATAACAAAACACCTTTCATGAAAAACCTAAATCCAAAATGTAGCAAAAACAAATATAAGAATTGCCAAATTCTCAAACTCCGAAATGAAAATGAAACTATAAATAAAATCTTTCCATGTAAATTATATCCATTCAATATTGATGTTTGTTTCAAACATTGAAATACCTCATGCACAATGTTAAAAATTGTCTACATTATTCAAGTTTTATGTCCAAGTTTGAAAAACTTGGATTTTCTTAAACAATATAATTATTTACAACTTTATCTTCATTTGTATGGTTAAAGAAAAGACAATGGAACTAAGGTTTCAATTTCTAAAATATCCACAATGAATTCTAAGATGGTTAAAAAACTTTATTATTTGGTACAAATGTGAAAGAAAAAAATTCATGATCTTTCATGAAGCCAACAAACTTTCATCCAATATAACTTGAGTTGATAGTACAACATTAAATGTAATACCTTATTTTCAGGACAGATCCTCTCGTGGCAGAGCCACTTGTTTCGCACAGGGTGCATACCAGTGTTGGACTTCAATTGGATGACTATTGAGCATCCCAAATTGGTTCTGGTATGGGGGCTTTTTCTTTTTGCATACCGTGATAGGTACTTGTATTGGGTACTTTTTAAAAAGACTTTCATACTGGTATTCGTTCCAAGGCTGATTTTTGCCTGGTATATAATAGGTATAAACTTGGTATTAGCATTGGTATAAGGCAGGTATGTACCTGATATTACCTCAGGTTCCATACCAGAAAGTGGTACTGGCATAAGACTGGTATTGCCTCAAGTAATACCTAACTGGTATGAGAACAGATTAAGGGAACCAGAACCAGAACCAGAACCAGAATTTTTTTTAAAAGGGAGAGAACCCAATAAGTTTTCACATGAAAACCTGAATCTGGTTTTCAGGGTCTGAAACAAATTTGGCTAATTGGATCCTCTTGTTCTTCTTCTCAGATCAGATGGGGCTGCTGTATAGGCTCCTGTTGCTCTTCTTCTCACTTGGAGTTGCTACTTTTCTCCTCTTGGTATTACTTTTTTTGCTCTTACTTCTATTACTCTTCTTCTCTCTTTGTTGCTATTACTCTTCTCCTATTATTATTTTTGTCTCTTTATTGTTTTACTCTTCTTCTTATTATCATTGCTCTTTTCCCCATTGCTCTGATTCTTTTCGTGTTGTTGTTACTCTTCTCACATGGTGTTGCTCTTTTCCTTTGATAAGTAGTTGAATTATTAATCAGGTTGTGAAAACCTGTTGTTACATCTGAGAACCGCCCTATCTAAAAATCGTGAGAACTGCCCAACACTGGTCTATACTGGGTAGCACAATTTTTGTGCAAGTCAGATTGTTGTGCATCTAAACTACACAGAACATGACTGGGTGATCAAAGAAATAATATGTGAGCATACGAGGTCAACATAAGATGAAAGAGAAAAGCCTATTCTAGAAGTTTTTCCAGCCAGCCAACTTCATCTTCCAGCTTGGAGATTTGATAAGGTCATGAAATCTTGAACCTGGGTGTCTTGAGCAGTGTGGTGATGACACATAACCATTCTTCTTGTCCATCATTAGTGCATGAAATTTACTCCTACATTACAAACATCAAGAAGTTGCAGAACTTGACACTTTTCTCTCCCTTTCTTAACTCCTAGGCAAACAGTTTAGGAATGATGACAAAATCTGTCTATCCTCAAAGAAGAACAATGATGTGAAGATTGCCAACTCCAAGTGAAGTGACGAGTGTCTTTTAAACTTTTAAGGCTACTGACTGCTTTTTGCATACACACACTTTTAAATGACTGCAAGAGTGTAGGGAGTAGGGAGGCTTCCCTTTCCATGGGTTTTTGACTCATCAATTCAAGGTTGTTAACTCTCCATAATAGTGGAAAAACAATCATGAGTGAGGCCCCTAGTGCATGAACACACATTTTTAAGGATTTTCAACATGATGTGCATTTGTCAAGCTTGCAAGGTTTGGGCTTATAATGTTCTTTGGGTAAAATAAGGCCATACATTAGAGAGTTGTCTGTAAAGTAAGAAAAACACAGCACCAGAACCCTGAGTTTGGTCATACACAGGGTGAAAATTAAAAAAAACCTTTCCTTTTTCCTGAGCGCCTCCACTGCTCCTACATATATTTTCACTGCTCCTAGCTGTACAACTACTATAATTATACTGAGATTTAATAAAATTTTCTTACTTTGTGGATTACCACTGAAAGAGGGGATTGGGGGTGAAAGAGAGGGCGACTTTATGGCTAACTTTAATAGGTAAACTGTTTTCTCAATCCAATTTTTTTGGTACATAAGATATAGTTGGTGTGATGATGTTTCTTTCTTTATGAGGCATGCTTCCAAAACCCATAGTTCCAATTGAAACAACCATATTGTTAATTGGGGCAAAAAGTCAAAAGCTCCGTGAATTTATCTTAACGAATCAAAATTTTGGACACTTTACACTCACCACACTACTACTCATGAAAAACTGTCCTTCTTGGTTTGTTTTCTCTACAATGGATTTCGTCCATCTGTTTTCCAAAATAAAAGAAACTTACTTGGGCTTGAATTAAGGTTTATGACTTTCCAAAGTTCTTTTTAATGAATGTATAAGTTGATTATCAAACTAATTCTGTTGGCCATCTTGCCACCTTGACAAGAACTATCCACATTACCATGCCCAACATCAAAGACCTAGGCACCCTCAATCCTTTACAAGCTATCAATTTTCACCGTGAACAAACTGAACTCTATCAACGCTTGTCCCTGTACAACTCCTATTGCCATGTACTTTCACCTCCATTTGAAAGTAAAAACAAATTGGGTTTGTACTTTGTACCAATGGAACTCTAGTCTGTAAACTATGGCCCACTTTACACTAGGAGTCAAGGCTGGAATAGAACAAAAAACTTTTCAATGTGCCCCAAGTTACTAATAAATTTTGAACTTTAAGGGTGTGTATTGGCCCCAAGGCTGAAAAAAGGATACCATCCAATTTGGGAAGCCAATTTGTAACCCTCGGGGCCAAACAACAAGCCAAAAATGCTCAAAGTTGGCCCCAAGTTTGTTCCACCCTGACTCCTAGTGTAAAGTGGGCCTAATATTTGTATCAGTATCAGGAAACCAGCAAGACTTGTATAAGCTTGTTATAATATTGCCATGGTATGGCTGAGTTGTGATGGCTCAATGGTATAGCCCCTGTCTGGAACCCTAAAGTATCATAAAAGGCTGTGGTTTCTCAAACCCTTTGGCGTGCCTAAGTGAAAGCTCTCTTTGCCACTCAACTTGGGGGTTGCCAACAGCTTGTTAGTTGGGTCTGCCATCATGTTCCAAAAAGAGTTGAAAATTTTCAAAATGTTCTCTTGATATGTCTGAAAGTTCAGAAAAAATATAACATCTCTTTGCCTAATGATATAAGAAAAATTTGAAAATTTCAACACGTTTTGAATATGTACAAATCTGAAAATACAAATGAACATTTCAAAAAGTTATTTGACCAATACACATTGTAGATAGGTAGTTTGATAGGAGTGGCAATGAATAGGCATCGGAATAGTGTGATATATAATTATTTTGTACCTCCTCGACATATTTGTAATAAGTCGTACATAAAGTTTCATAACACTTTACTAACTTTATAAACCATAAGAGGTGTAGAACGATTTTTTTTCCCTTCAATTTTGTGCTGTTGCTAAAGTGGTGATAGTCCACAAATAAATTTAGCCAAAATGTGAAAATATAAAATCTGAAGCACCCCATGATATTGTAGGCAATTTTGACAATTTTTGGCAAATTTTTTAAAACAGGGAATTTATGACAAAATATTTTTTTTGCAAAATGGCTAAACTTAGCCCCCAAAAAAATCATTGGTGGAAATCCTTAAAGGAGGAAGGGATTTGACCAATGGTTCATAATTGCCTTTACCTATGTAAACCAAATTTGACCCTCTAAATGTTGAAATCCTAAAATAGTTGAAACCTTTATAAGTGATGAAAAATCAAAATAATTATTCATAGTGTTGAAGGTACCCAAGGTTGAAAAATCAATTAATTCAGCATTTGGGTGCCAAAACATACAACAATATATGGTAAGGTGACCAAATTATATCTTATATATAAAAGCAAACATGGTGTCTGTCTGTCAGACAGACAAACAAGGCAAGGTAGGGGCGGTTACACTTGCATTTCCAGGCCGTTATCTTCTAGCAACACAGGGCAGGGCAAGGGTAGGGCGGCCAAGGCAGACACCCGCCCACTGGACCTACTGGCTATATATAGGATCCTTGGGGAAAACCGAGGGACTTGCATCTAATCAAACAAACATACAATTTTTTTAAAAAAATATTTTCATTATAGAACATATTAAAAAAACTATAATCTTTTTGAAAAAAAAAATAGAAACAAAAAAAATAGATAAATAAATACATAAAAATAGAAAAAAAATGAAGATAGACAAAATAAAAATAGAAAAAATAAAAACATGAAACAAACATAAACCAAAAAAAAAAAAAAAAAAAAAAAAAAAAAAAAAAAAATAAAAAAAAACAAAAATAAGACAAAAGGGAAAGAAAAAAAAGGCCATCCCCTATACTTAACTAAAGAATAAAGTTATAAAAAAATAAAATCTCAACTAAGACATGATTTCAACAAGGGCATGAG
>Ga0116228_10006380_pt1 | contig 10537 bp, 7 predicted proteins | sample S1TSphfallax_2_FD_89694 | JGI IMG/M metagenome (GOLD analysis project Ga0116228, IMG submission 89694) | Host-associated microbial communities from peat moss isolated from Minnesota, USA - S1T2_Fc - Sphagnum fallax MG | ecosystem: Host-associated > Plants > Peat moss > Unclassified | place: USA... | reverse complement strand
CACCAGCAAGCCATCATTCCTTGGGAGTTTTACCTTGTTTTGAGGAAAACATTAAATACCATTGCTGTATGAAAACTGGGTTGTGGCCACCAGCCTTGGGCGAACTAGCACCCATGTTGGTAACATGGTACAAACCCCAAAATTCATTAAAATTCTTTCTAAATATTGCAATTATCCTGAACTTAGTAAAATCAGGGTCTCTGAGTTCAAATCTAACATTTTTTAATATGGCCACTAAGAGGCCTCACTCAGAAAGGTAAAGGTACTAAAGTGGGTGCTGGTTTACCCTAGCCATGGCCATCACCCTGCTCCCAACTATATCTTTGGGTGGGTTTACTTTTCCGTTTCTTGAGAGGCAAGCAAATAAAGATGTAACATGCACTGTGGTGTTCAGTAGAGGAGGTTCATGAAATCCAATGATGTAGGAAATATCCCTCAGGTCATTGGCTTTTGGTATATGGAATTAGATCCCCATGCACTACCTGGCAAAATCTGTACCCTCCATCTTATGAACCCTAAGATCTCTACCATCCAATCCTTTGAGACAGTTTTGTGAACCAAAGACGGTATAAGCAGGCACCTCATCATGAGCTATTTTTAGAGTACGTCTACTCTTACAAATAAAGAGTGCAGCCCCAGGTTTGTTGAGCGTGGAAAAAACACCATCCTCTGAGAAATAAATTTTTATTTCACATTTTGTGCACATTTTATGACCAAAAAACAATTAAAACTCTTGAGATTCTCATCCTGCTATCATGTTCATCAGGACCCACTTTTCTCCAAAAGTGTTTCACGCACAAAGATGAAACGTGCACTGTAGTATAATTAAATTGGGTCCATGGAACTCCCACTTACCTTGAAATGACTGATTCACTCCTGCTATTTTACTAGGGTCCAACTGGGGCGTCATTTGTGACCTAATCTAGCCCATAGATGTCCACATGGTCACCCTTTTAGATCAAGTTTTCTAGACAATGATCATCAAGGACCCATTTGGATTAGGTTGTCTAGACAAACATCATGTAACATGCACTCTTATGAAACCTCATCTACCTCCACCATCTACTACCCTTCTAGACGAGGTTTTCTGGATGGAGATCATGTCACATGAACTCTGGTGGGGTTTTATTGAAGGCAGCAAGTTGATTACACCCACTTATTAAGGGATGTCCCTGAGATGAGTAGCTCTTAGTAGTTGAGGGCTGTAAAATGGGAGGCATCCCATGCAATCTGTGTCTTCTATTATATTGGCCTTCAGATATTCACCATCTCCCCTTTTGGTTGGTGTACATGTATAGGGTGTAGAGTGACCACATTATTACAGGGTTGGAGTGTGTTCTATGTCAGGTTTCCTTAACAAAGATCCCACCTTCTTTGGGAGGCCCTAACTCTTGCATTTCTTATCAAATTTATTCTGTAATGCACTATTAGTGGCTAAACTTGTGCATTGCTGAAAGTCTTTGAATGCTAAGGCTATCAAATGCACCATCACTGATTCCCAACTCTCGGAGCTACTAAGTATTACTCAATCAGCCTATCTACCCTACCAGTCCCTGCCATGGATGCATGAAAAGTGGGTGATGGCCATGACCCAGCTGATCTGAACAATGATTTATACCTTTGGGTGGGTGTGTTTTTCTGTTTTCTTGGGAGGTAAACAGACAAAGATGTAACATCAACTGTAGTGTAAGCAGCAGGGGTCGGTCCATAGAAATCCTACATCCCTCTCAATAGTGTGAAACTGTCTACCTTGTGGGTCTTCTTTTCAGAAATTTAATAAGCAAGCACCAAGGCAGCCAGTGAAAGATGTAACATGAACTGTAGTGTTCAGTAGCAGGAGGTTGATGGAACTCGGTGGGCAGGCAGGAAATTTCACATGTATCATGATTGTTTTTTAATGCCTACTTAAGATATGGAGGCACCCAGTGTCAGCTACTGATTCAAAAAGCATATTTCAGCATCTAGTAATGCTATGTAGACCAACGAATATGTAATACTAGGGGGGCATAGTCTCTGTTTTGTGCAAGAACCCACTCCATCTTTTTAGGTACTTCTCTTTACCAGTCAGTACAAAATCACAGCAATATCTTTAGTGCACCTATTCTTGCAAATTATCTGTGCAGCTCCGGATTCGATGAGAGTAGAAAAAAGAGCACCGCTGAAATATATTTCAAAATTCGAAATTCTAAATTTCTGATGAAAACTACATCAAACATGAACTTCCTTATCAAGCTAGCAGGTTCCACAGGACCCACTTTTTTGCCAAGTTTTTTGTGCACAAAGATGTAACATGCACTGTAGTGTAGTGCAGGAGGTCTATTTCCCACTTACCATTTTCAAACGTCGCCTCACTGATCAGCACTCCTATTTTACTAGGGTCCAACTGGAGGGTGGTGCATGAGTTAACCTATTTCATAAGCCCTCAGATGTCCACACTATCACCCTTTTGTAACAGGTTTTGTAGACGATAATACTGTGATAAGCACTTTATGGACGATGGACAATCCTGGATTGGCTTTTCTAGACAAAGTTCATGTAACATGCACTGTGGTGTATGCAGCATTTTATGAGACCTCATCTAATTTTGCTATCTGATGTGTACCACCTACTAGGGTATAAGAGGCCTATCATTGCTAATCTCCTCTTATCTCACATCATTTCCACCATTATCATACTCTGTTGTTCCCTACCCTTGCACATAAATTAAAAAATCTACTCTTGCACACTCTTGTTTCCTATCCTTGCACTGGAGCACTTGGGTAAATGAAATAGCAATCCTGGTGAATATGATGTGTGCTATGGTAGGGTCTTGGTGTGCATGCCAAGTGCAGTAATAGGGATTATTCTGTACAATGAGGTGTGCAGTGAAGTGTGCAATTATGGGGTAAATGGAAAATGGTGAACTCAAATTGCGTTGATCACCTGCAGGTCACATATTTTCACATAACTATCATAATTTGCAAAATCTAAAAATTGGGTTTTTGTGGCCAATATAGGATAGGTGTTACATACCAAATTTCAGCAAGAAGTATTTTTGTTAGTGGAGAATATTTTAAAACCTGTTCCTAAATGTGAAATAATAGGGTCAGCTACCTTATGTGGTTTAGTGGGGTTTTATAGACAGAACCTGTAACATAAACTGTAGTGGGGTCTTATTGATTGCTAACTCCCACTTAAAGAATGTCCCTGAGATGAGTAGATCCTAGCATTTTAGGACCCTCAGAGGTGAGGCCATTACCACATCCAATCTGTGTCCTGTATTATATCAGCCTTCAGATCTCCACCATTTACTCTTCTGGCTGGAGTGGAGGAGTGATGACACCATTGATCATATTATTGAAACAGAGCAAAAACACACAAAGAGACAAACAAGGGACCCAAGCAGTACATGGTCACAACAGCCAGTAACAAATTTTAGATGGAGGAAGACCATGTGTTCAAATACATAAATGAGCAATAAACCTGCAAACTATTGAGAATAATTTAGTGTCTCCCTTTGCCTGTCCAAGATTCCTCAAGTTTGTAATAAGGAAACTTTTGCTTCCAGTACATGAGTTCCTCAAGCCCCTGCAGAGTTGTCCAAGAGTAACTTGTAACCACAACAAATCCTCTAAGCACCCCTGGATTTTGCAGGAATTAAACAAGAATACTACAGGGCAAATGACACACACTTTACGAGTTCATCCCAAATCTCTTTTTCCACACCTCTTGCCCATAGATAATTTCAAGATTTTAACGTATGTTTGCCTTCACCCCTGAGCACAATTCAAATACAAGGATTGCATGCAATTCCCATTGTTCCTAAACATATAGCAGATTTATGAATGATAACCCACAATTGTACTTTTTTTAGTGCTTTTTCAAGCTTCTTCCTGAAACCTGCTGATAGCAACACATGATATTAGTTAGCTATTGCATAATAAATTACAGAAAGTTAATTTACTAATCCTGGTCTCAATCAGATTTTGGTGCTCTCGTGACCCAAATAAGACAATTCCACCTGCACCCAGCATGCGGCTCTTCAATAGTAAATCTTACATCCAAGATGCTTGGGTTATTGTTTGCCATGCCTCACCAAGAAACATGAAATTGACACTGGAAAAGGTTGGGTACCATTAATACTAAATCGTCTAGACCAATCAATAATAATAATAGATGTTGGTAATTATATCTCCACAAATTAGTTAAATCACAAGAAAATGAGATTCCTGGTCCTCCACACTCAAATCCTTAATCTCCCTTTTCTAGACAGTAGTAGGGGAATGACACTAGAAAATGATATGGGGAGATCCCTGCATTCTGTGTCCTTGGGTACTACACATCTCGCTCATACACACACAATTCAAACCACATACTGCTGCACAGGAATTTTGTGAATTGAATGAAATCAATTCGCAGAATCAGAAGTATCGTGCACGATGATTTCTTGGAGCTCATTTCCCTGGTCGCCTGCATCATCACCTTGTGCATTTCCTGCAGTCCCACCAGCCAGCAGAAACTTCATCAACATATCTTTCATCATGGTCGGGTACACTGCTAGGACAAGAAGCAGCAGTTCTAAGACAATTGTATTGCCCTGATATGCAAAAACTCCAACCAGACAATTTCCAAACAAATTGACACCCAAAAGAAATTCCTCAAATTTTGGTAGTAAAAAACCCGTACCCTGCATCCCAAGCACAGCTCTCAACACGTTGGTGAAGGATTCTGCTATTGCCAGCCCCCGAGATCTCGACGCGTCGCGACGTGCTGCCCTGCACTCTCGGATCAACAGCAGAAGGCACCGTAAAAGCTTTGCTGTCTGTAAAAGGCCGGTGAGAATGGCGAGAACCACTAGGATATCTGCATGAAGAAATACAGCGAGATCCATTTGGCTCGCAGCTAGTGAACTGGCTCGGTACAGCTGACCCTGAACAATGCTGCAAAAGAAAGAAAATGGTGCGTACTGTGCGATAGGCAAGTAGAACGAAGAAAAACTTGTGGAGAGGAAGGACAAAGCTTGTGGCGCATTTATACACCACAGAGATGTAACATGCACTACATAGAGAAAGCTCGAAATCGGCTTCTTCAGTCTCCTACAGTGCATGTTATACACCCACAAACCCAATTTTGCTGGGCGGCTTTCTCTACAGTGCGTGTTACAACTCAAACCAAATGCCCAGCCGGACACTCGAAAAAATTCTCTACAGTGCATGTTACATCTCTTTTTGCACAGATTTCTCTACAGAATCCGCGCCTTGTGATGTTACTGCACTGTAGAGAAAACTCTCCCCGGCATTGGTTTGAGATGTAACACACACTGTAGAGAAAGCCCCACAGCAGAATCTGTAACATAGAAGTAGAGAGTTCTGGAGTCAACAGCAGAATCGGTTGCATATGTAACATGCACTGTAGGGATGTAATATGCACTGTAGCGTTCGTGATCAATAATCCCTGTAGAGCTTTCTCTACAGTGAATATTACATCTTTGTGTGACATGGTGTGGAATGTTGTGAGTCCGCACCTGTCAGGAATTAGGATAGATTTTTTTCTGTTTTCTCGATTTTGTGGCTTCTGAAGTTTGGAGAAATTTTCCAATTTCTTTGCATTTTTTTCTAAATTTCTATTAGGGAAAAAAACCTTCCCAATTTCTTTGTTGCCACAATGTGAAAATTGAAGAAAAGAAAAACGCTGGATAGATTTCCCCCCACACTTTACTGTGCATCTTTGTGTAATGAGTGTCACCAGCAACGTCTGAAAAAGAAAATCCGAAATGACTACGTACCAAGGATTTAGCTCCAGAGTGATACAACAAAAAACTACGTAACATGCACTGTAGTGCAGTACTCGTCACCACTTACCTCATTGTCATTTCAATTGTCGACTGAATTCTCTCTCTCTTTTCTTTTCTTTTCTTTGTAGTTAGACAACCGACCATATGTTGTTAACACTGAAGAAAGAAATGATGAAATTTAATATGACCATAGAAGGATGAACAACTGTAGAATGGGTGGCACAAAGACCAGCAACCTAGATGAGGAATTAAGAGGATGTGGTCAGAGGAAAAGAGAAGGCAAGAAGTATATAGTAAATAGTGAAGAGAACGCCAGCCTCCAGGCTGACCCAGCACCTAGACTGGTACTTTCACCTTCCTGAGTGAGGCCTCTTAGAGCTATATTCATCCTGGGAACCGTTAAATTTGGAGTCAAAAAAACCCTGATTGCATCTACAGACCATATATCGATGATGTTTAAACCTGCCCCAGAAACATTGGGAAAAACCCCATCTAGGAAAAAACGGAGCAAAGAGAGAGGACCCAAGTCCAAGCCAAAAGAGTGGAACCCAAAGTGCATCACAAAGGGGTCCTGGAACAATCATGTTCCAGAGCCCCACCAATCGCAAGAAGGAATGGTATTATTTATTTGTTTCAGTACGAAAGTGGAACAAAGCAACACCCTTCAAGATGTAACATGAACTGTAGCAGAAGCAGAGGGAGGTTGATGGCTCTCACATACTACAGGTGAAACAGTCTACCATATAGGGTGGCACTGTTTTAGATGAGAGAAAGTGTGGACAGTCACACAGACTACAGCAAACAGAAATGTAACACATATTGTAGCAAGATGGCAAAACTCAGAGCTCCTATTTTCCCAATTATCTCATGACATTTACCCTGTTGATGGGGATTGTATACTTTCTTGCAAGGCCACGAGGAAGACAAAACTCATAACATGCACTGTAGAGCAAGTAACAGGATGTTGGTGGAAATGTGAATTTCTAGGAAATGTCTGGTGTGTGCATGGGTTCAGATGGGCAGGCATCACCAATTTTATTTAGCCCTATGAAATTCATCATCTATCCCTTTTGATGGGGCTTCACGGACAAACATGTAACATGCACTGTAGTCTAAGTAACATGTTCTTGGAATTCTCCCACTTCAGGAAACCATGGAATGGCAATTTGCATAGGGCTAATGTTTGTGTGTTGATTTGTGTGGATTTTTGCCACAAAGATGTAACATGCACTGTAGTCCAAGCAGCACAGACGTCAGGAAATATAGGGCTGGAAGTTTCTGCTAGGAAATTGCCAAGCCAATTTTAGTATGTGGTTTTTCATGGCAAAGATGTAACATCCACTGTAGTCTCAAAAGTAACACACCAAGGGTCTTCCACCCAGTGGTACTAACTGTCAGCCTCAAGGATGAACTTGTGGCACCTTGTGTGGGTAAAATGTAAGAATTACCGGCCATGAACTAATTCCTCAATTTAGAGACCTCTGATTCCCACCCCAATACCCTCTTTTGATAGGGCTTTCTAGACAAAGACTGTAACCCACTCTTTAGAGTAGACGTGTAGACGTCAATTTAGGAGCTCCTAAATCTCCACAATCTGCAACCCCTGTGGCTGGCAGTTGGGTAATTTTACATCATGTAAATTTCAATGTCACTGTTTACTGAGCACACCATAAGGCATCAGATATACACATCTAATATTACTCCTATTGGATTGGGGTTAATAAGCAAACAAAGATCTTGTCACATGCATTGTAGTGTAAGCAACACCTCCCCAGTCCTAAGAGTTAATACCCTTTTCAAAGAGGAATTTTGAGATAAAGACCATGTAACACACACTAGAGGGGAGTATGTTATGTAGCTGCAGATTGATTAACAGCTCCTAGTACTTTATGGCAGCCCGAGAGGAGGCTGACATGACGCATTTTAGGAGCCTTCAGATCTGGACCCAAGAAACTTTGAAGATGAAATTGTTCAGAGAGGCTGGGGGCTGGGGACTCTCGAGGCTTGTATAGTCCTCAATAAGATGTAACATGCACTGTTGTGTACTGGAGGAGAGATTTTTCATGGACAAAAAATAAAACACATGACAATAGTGTATTGGAGGAGAGATTTGATGACAAAATATGTAACATGCACTGTGGACAAGAGACTCTTCTGTCCCCAAAAAAGAAAAAGCCATAACTAATGCAGTAACAGAAGGGAGAGAAAGTATTCAATTTCAAAACATGTAACATGAACTGTAGCTTATGAAAGGGGAGACTTTCTCAACCAAAAAAGTAATACACACGGTTTGATGACAAGGACATTCGAGTGTAACATGCACTATACTGCAAGGAAATTGTTATTAGAGAATTCACCTGTGTCACAGGTAGGGCAGTAGGGTGCTAGGGATGTAGGAGGAGTAGTACCACAACATACCAATGAGCATATAACATGCACTGTAGAGCAGCAGTGTCTATTCATTTTTTCAAACGTGTCAGCCAACTGACCCAGCCTTAGCTGGGATTTAATTTACTCCAAAGGATGGCCTTGGGTGAACCAACCAGCACCGACATAGCTAGGTGTTGCTTCCAAACATTTAGATATCCCATCCATTTCCTAAATCAGGGTCCCTGAGTTCAAATTAAAAATTTCCTCCATTAATTATTAGCTTTAGGAGGCCTTACTCAAGAAGGTGAAGGTACCAGTGTAGATGATGTTTCACCCTGGATGTAACATGAACTGTATGCAAATACGCATCTTGAGACAACAATAGTAATTGGGATATATAATGCACAGCAGGAAAAGCAACTCTATGGAGAGTTAGTAGGCACAACTCCATTTTTTTGGCAGCTCAAAGCTTCAAGGTTTTTCAAAGCAAGCAAGAAGCACCCAAACAAATATGTATAACATGCCCTTTAGTGTTGTGTAGAAAGAAATATGTAGCTGAAGCTTGGAACTGGGTGGAATTGCCACTTTTACTCAAAAGATAATCCTGGTTTAGGGAGGTCAGTACATGACAAGAAGAAGATGTGCCCTTCCAATTCATCTGCAATCAAATGGAAATGGACAACATAAGGTGAATTTTTACAGATGTAACTATCAATGTTGGGTGGGTATCCAGTTTGGAGGTTTAGAACTGTTGGTTCTGGTTCCAGTTATTAACAACTTGAAGTTGAGTTGATTTTTGAATTTGGTTCTACAACTGGAATTGAAATTATTTTGTGAAGAACTAGACCTGGACTAGAATCAATATCTTTGAAAAAAATATTGAAAAACTAAACTAAAAACCAGGGGCTAACTGGAGATTAATTGGAAGTCAACTTCTGATTCCAATCCAGGTTACACAGAACCAGGTCTGGTTTTTAAAAACGAAACCAGAACCAAAACCTTTTTTAAGAAGGGACCCAGAAGTGAAAAACAAAATTATTTCTTTTGAAGAATCAGAACCAGTCTAATTTATTTTTAAGAACAGGAAAGAGGTGCATTTTAAAAGTCAAGAATGGCCCAAGACACTGGTAAATACAAAATTCAATTACATACTCAATAGATATTAGAAAGCAATACCATGGAAGATGGCCCCACCGACCCATGGCCACTAAATGTCATTGCCCTCTAGTTTTATACCATGAATTAGCGAAAATTATTGGCTTCAATACCGGTTTATGTTGAATTTTCCGTTCGCCTTGAACTATGATTGTCCTTGTCCTGTTTTATGGTGATAATGGAGAGCACGCATTTTTGCAAAGCCAAAACATTGCCCTTTTTACTTTTTACTTGCTCTATATTAGAGCATCTCCGAGGGTGCTCAGTATGTAACTCTGGATAGTAAAATTTAATGTCTAAGTTTAGCTGTTTATTTTTTGGCAACCCCACCAATAAAACTGAAACTGCATATACATGGGGGACTAGTAATAGCAAACCACCTGGACCAATCATTGTGATCGACCAATCAGAAATACTGAGCTCAGTCAAATGCAATTTATTACACTCTTTTTAAGAGGTGCACAACTGTGTTGCGCCTTTTACCAGCCACTGCGAGCTGCACGAATTTGGTGCAGAAAACCAATTTCGTCACCTAAACCGGCACATTTTAACTTTTCCGCAATAAATTTTACTGGAGTCACATAGTAAGCAAGCTTGGAGATGGTCTTATAGCTTCCATAATCCCTTGCGCACTCCAAGTCCCCTCATCTCAGCATCTCCACTGTTTTCTGCCTTGTTCAATTGCCCATTCCCTCCTGGCCAAACTTCGTAGCGCCGCATCTCTTTCGTTTTGTGCTCACATCAATACCGTGCTCACCGTTGCAACGTTCCAGCCCAGTTGCTGTTACAAGGCACAAGCTGTGTACGCTTGGCCACTGGTCTCTAAGCTTCCAATACTCCAGATGGTCAATAGGATTCCTTCATAGGGTTTTCGCCTTTGTTAGGGTTGAGCAGAAGCTCGAGAATTTTAATTCACCGTTGTACATCACCAAGCCAAAATCCTCTGTTCTCATTTTATTCGTGTTGTTCCTTCGTGCTTCTGGTAAACTGTGACAATTTCATTCATCTGCGGAACAGAGGATTGTTGCTTCAAGATCTGGGGGTAAGTATTGCAAACGGAATCGCTTTGGTTAAAGAGTAAATACCCCTGCTGCACGTCTTTACGGCAACCCAATCTTGAGAAAGCATGTGTCTCTTAACGGTCTGGAGGGGTGGGCATCAAAAGAATTTGATCAAATCATCGTGCAGGGAAACCGGGTTGCTGAGCTGCCTGGCTTTCTAAACTTAAAGCTGAGATTT
>Ga0116228_10006378_pt1 | contig 10538 bp, 8 predicted proteins | sample S1TSphfallax_2_FD_89694 | JGI IMG/M metagenome (GOLD analysis project Ga0116228, IMG submission 89694) | Host-associated microbial communities from peat moss isolated from Minnesota, USA - S1T2_Fc - Sphagnum fallax MG | ecosystem: Host-associated > Plants > Peat moss > Unclassified | place: USA... | reverse complement strand
CGCTCCCCTGGCCGACTTCCTCCTGCACCAACTTGATGAGCTGGATAAACTTCGGGACCGTGTCCATACGGAGCAACGGCAGAAACCAGCGATAAATCTCGAAGGCCTCTTTTGTGCGCCCTTGCATCGCGTAATCGAAGACAGCGACGGACTCCACAGGAAATGCATTGACCAATCCGGCGACCCATCCAGTCGCGCCCATCGCTATGCTTTCGACGATTGCGTCATCGACGCCGACCAGAATCTTCAGCCGGCCATCCTGGATCGCGCGAATCGCAGTGACTCGTCGAACATCGGTGCTCGATTCCTTCACGGCTTCCAGGTTGGCATGCTCGCTGGCAAGCTCGTGAATCTGTTCCGGCATAAAGTCCGTGCCATAGGCGACCGGATTGTTATAGAGCATGCACGGCAGTTTGGTCGCGGTGAAGATCGCTGCCATGTGCGCCTTGGTTTCCCGCCAGTCGCTGCGATACACATAGGGTGGCAGCACCATCAGGCCAGAGCAGCCCGCGTCCGCGGCAGACTTCGCCAGCGTCACGGCTTCCGCTGTTGAAAGCGCGGAGATCGCAGCCACCACCGGCGCTTTTCCCTTGGCAACGGCCACCATGTTCCTGAGGATGGCGATCTTTTCATCAAAGGTAAGGGTGGCTGCCTCACCGAGTGAACCGAGTGAGACGATGCCGGTGCAGCCGCTATCGAGCAGCCACCGCGCATGCTTCGCCATAAATGCGTGATCGACGCTCAGGTCTTCGTTGAAGCACGTTGTCATTGCAGGCATAACGCCATTCCAATTCATAACTTTCTCCTTAAGTCACAGTAGTTGTGTCGTAGCGGGACGCTCGATCGCCATGGGCCGATTTCATCAAGCTGGAAACGAGGGCAGGGAAGACAGGCGGCCGGGTGGAATCGGCATTCCAGCCCAGCAGAAATTCAGTGGCCGCGCCACAGATGCGTCCCTGGCATGGCCCCATGCCGCAGCGGGTATGCAGCTTGGCGGAGCGCCAGGACGAATGCTCACTGACAGCTCCGAAGGGCACGTCTTCGCAGCGGCACAGGATCGTGTCCTGCCGCGGCAGGCTCTTTAATTCAGGCCTCAGAGCAAAGGCTTGCGCAAGGCGTCCTGAGAAGCGGCGCAGCTTCGTTCTCGCCGCGAACAGGCGGCGTGCTTGTGCATCCTGTCCTGCCGCGGCGAGTCCTGCAATCTGCCCCTCGACCAGAGAAAGCTCAACGCCACCAATCCCGGTGGGTTCGCCGGCACAATAAATGTTCGGTTGCGAAGTCTTCTGAAAATCGTCGAAGGCCACTGTACCGTTGTCGATCGCGCAGCCGAGCATCGCAGGCAGTTCAATATTCGGCACGAGGTGAAAGGCACACGCCAGATAATCGCAATCCACTTGCCGCTTTTTACCGCGGATGGAGAGCGTGACGGAGCGAAGCTGCGTGTCGCCCACCGCCTCAACGATCCACGAGCCCGCATGGTAGGGAATAGTGCAGGTTGATGCTTTATACAGCAGGCCTTCGAGAATCTTCCCAGGGGTCATTGCAAGCGAAGCGGCGAAAGGGAGCAGCTGAGACACGCCCGCCTGCTCACACACGCAAAGCACGCGCGCGCCAGCGGCCTTCAGCGATGCTGCGATTGCCAGCAGCAGGGGGCCGCTTCCAGCAAGAACGGTCCGTTTGCCCTTCACGGGCAAGCCGCCCTTGACCATCGCCTGCATGGCCCCGACTCCCATGACGTTGGGGAGCGTCCAGCCGGGAAACGGCAGAAAGCGCTCCCGCGCGCCGGTAGCGAGGACCAGGTTTTCGTAGCTGAAGTCGGAGGTCAGGCCCTGTCGCTCCGCGCGCAGCGTTTTTGCATCCGGCTGATCGAAGACCGACCAGCCCTGGAGCAGCGTTACAGACGATGAAAACAACCGGCTGCGCCAAGTGGATGCGAGTCCGTGCTGGGGCCCCGGCTTGTCGGACGCACGCCAGATCTGCCCTCCTGCACGAGGATTATCGTCAATCAGGCCGACGCGCGCACCCGTCTCGGCGGCGCTGACAGCCGCTGCCATCCCCGCCGGACCGCTTCCCACGACCAGGGTGTCGTAACCAGGGCTCATGTGGTCACAACCTCCATGGCCGGCTCGCACAGGATGAGGCAGGTACGCGTGTGCTGCTTTCCATTCACCATGGCGCGGCACTCGAAGCAGATCCCCATGCCGCATAGGGGACCGCGCGGCTCGCCGCTCACTGAGGTCCTGCAGTTCCGGCCGGCAATGGCAATCGCGCTCGCCACGGTGCAGGCCGAACTCACCGTGATCGGAGCACCATCCACGAACATCTGAATCGAATCAGGCATGGACAGCGTCCATTGCCGGCGGCGACTGCGTGACCTGTCCTGATGCCAGTCGCGATGGAAGATAGGGGCCAAACGGAATTGCCGGATCCCGATTGAGCAATTGGTCCGCAAGCAGCTTTGCTGTCGCGAGCGATGTCGTGATGCCAAGGCCTTCGTGGCCGGTTGCGAGGAAGAGTGTCGGGTCGTCCGTCGGGCCGATCAACGGTAGCTTGTCGGGTGTCGCGGCGCGGAAGCCTGACCACACGCGAATCGCAGAAAGCGATGCCAGGCCCGGCATATAGTCACATGCCCGGTCGATCATCCTGGACACGATGGCGCGGTCGACACCGCGCTCTTCCGCATCGAATTGCCGCGATGAGCCAATGAGCAGTTGCCCCGTCATCCTCGGCTGCACATTGAAGGCCACCGAATCGGCGGTCGAAGCATGAGCACTCTTCAGGTAGCCAAGCTCAACCAGTTGATGACGCAGATAGCCGGGATAGCGGTCGGTAATGATCAGGTGCCCCTTGCGCTTGCGGACAGCCAGGCCGGGCATGAGGTCAGGCGCGAGTGCGCCGGTGGCGTTAATCATGATCGGAGAGTGGAGCGTGCTCCCGTGGTCCAGCTTCACCCGGCCATCCCCCGCTTCGATGACCGTCCGCCCCAGCATCAGTACGGCATTCAGCTTCTTTGCCTCTTGCAGCAGATAACCGGCGGCAGTAGGGGGATAGAGGACAGCGTCCGCGGTCACCAGCAGGCCGCCAGCCAGCGGCCGCTTCAGATTCGGTTCCGCATCGGCTAAAGCCTGTGCATCCAGGACCTCCGCAGCGATGCCGCGGGCTGCGTAGAACAGCAGTTTCCGCTGGACTTCCGCCATCTCGTCGTCATCGGCGGCCACCCAGATCGTTCCGCAGCGTTGATATTCAACTGCCGGAGGAAGCTCAGCAGCGAGAGCAGCCCAAAGGGTCTGGGAGTAGCTGGTCAGGGCGAACTGGGCGGGTGAATCGTCCATGGCGACAATGTGGCCCATCCCTGCAGCCGTGGCGCCGCTGCCCACGGCATCTCGCTCGACGACTGCCACGCGCAAGCCCCCGCGAGCCAGCTCCAGTGCGCAGGCTGCACCGACGATGCCCGCGCCGAGCACGATCGCATCGTAGCGCAGGCTCATTTCTGAATCCCTCTGCGGAAAGGGTCATGCTCATCGAAGAGCAACTCGCCCTGCGCCATCACATAGGCCGCACCGGTAATGCTGGGGATGATTTTGTCCTTGTCCAGTCGGTCCACGCGAAAACTGCCCTCGAAGACGCCGCCCAGGATACCGCGCTGCCGCCAGACCTGGCCCTCGTTCAGCTTCCCGCTGGCGCTCAGGCAGGCGAGCTTTGCGCTCGTCCCGGTACCACAGGGAGAGCGATCATAGGTCTTTCCCGGGCAAAGGACGAAATTGGTACTGTCGGCATCTGTGCCCGGCTGCGGCGGGCTGAACAGTTCAACGTGATCGATCTCTGCGCCGTCCGCACCGGTAATGCCCTCGCTGGCCAGGGCATTTCGCACAGCCCACGTAAACTCTGTCAATTCATCGGTATGCGCAATGGAGAGCACTTTCCCGTGGTCTTCTATCAGGTAGAACCAGTTTCCGCCCCAGGCGATATCTCCGGTGGTCCTTCCGTAGCCCGGGACATTTACGGAGACACAGCACCGGTAGCGATACGCCGGAACATTTTCAATGGTGACTTTGCCGGAAGAGTGGAGCGTCGCGGAAACAATGCCGACCGGCGTTTCAATACGATGCACACCAGGAGAAATGCGTCCCAGGTGGGCGAGTGAAACAATCAGACCGATCGTCCCGTGGCCGCACATGCCGAGATATGCCACATTATTGAAGTAGATGACGCCGGCGGCACAGGCAGGATCGATCGGCTCGCACAGAAGCGCACCCACCATGACGTCCGAGCCGCGCGGCTCATTGACCACCGCGGAGCGGAATTCATCGTGGTCCCGTTGAAAATGGAGCAGGCGCTCGTTCAGCGGGCCTTTGCCCAGGTCCGGCCCCCCGTCCAGTACCAGCCGGGTTGGTTCGCCTTCTGTATGCGAGTCAAGGACCGAGACCCGGCGCAGATTTCGTCTTTCCGTTGTCATGAATGGGTACAATTATGAATACAATCGTTAGGGTATCGTATTCGGCGATTTTCGGGAATCCCTCTTCATGGAGACTTCCGCAATGGGTTACTCTTTGGCAATGTGTTGCGGGCAATGTGTTGCGCGTCGCCCCATCCAATTTGCGGGGCAAGGAAGCAGTTTCTGCGTGTCTGGTGTCTTTGAGTGGATCGAATGAAGTCCTTTGTCCCGCTATGGCATGATGCGGCGCTTTCAGAAATGTACGTTCGGGTTCGCGGATAGGGAGAATGGGAAAATCTTCAGCTGCGGCGCTGTTGGCGTCGACGAATGGAAAACAGCGGTCAGGGAAGGCAGAGCACGGCACCAGCCTCCTCATCGCCTTTCAACAGATTCGTGAATTAATCGTCCATGGGAAGCTTTCGCCGGGTACCTGGATTGTCGAGGGCGATCTTGCGGAACATCTTGGTATGAGCCGCACCCCGGTCCGCGGCGCACTGCATTGGCTGCAGCGCGAGGGCTACGTCCTCGAGCAGAAAAGCGCGAACAAATCACGCATGTTTGTCGCCCCGCTTACCAAGGACGATGCGCGGGAGCTCTACTCCATTATCGGTCGGGTGGAGGGAATGGCGGGCCGGGAAGTGGCTTCTCTGCCCGAGGCAGAGAGAGCGGCGCTCGCCGGCAAGTTAATCGCCTTCAATCAGAAATTAAGCGACATCGTGAAAGACGGACGACCCACCGCGGCCGCCGGTATTTTCGACATCGACCGCAATTTCCATCGGGCGATCGTGGCCTCCGGAGCTGGTCCGAGGCTCACCGTGCTCCATGACGCCATCGAGCCTCAGGCGGAACGCTACTGGCGCCTCTATGCCAGCTCCATCATCAATGATCTGAATCTGTCGATCGAGGAGCACGAAAAAATCATCTCGGCAGTCCAGGACGGCGATCCCAACCGTGTCGAGCGCGGCCTGAAGATGAACTGGGACAACGGGTGCCAACGGCTCGCGCGGGTCATCGATATGTTTGGCGAGCGCGGCAGCTGGTAATCCCCGTCAGCGAGGGTGCGTGATGACAAAGCCGGCAAGCAAGCAAGCGTGCATCTCAGCGGCCCTGCTCGCGCTCGGCTGCACGCCCATCCTGCATGCACAGGACACCAAGACGTCTTCAGCACCCTCCGTTCAACAGGGCATTGCCTTGGTCGAGAGCGGGCGATGCGCAGAGGCGCGGCCCATCCTGAAGAAGCAACTCCCGCGCGTCACGGACAAGCAGATCAAATATCACGCCGAGATGGCCATCCTGCGCTGCGCCATGGCAGTCGACGACGAGGAAACAGCATCGTCGACTCTGCTGCGGTTGCGCCGCGACGACCCCGATGATCCCGAAGTGCTGTACATGGCCACGCACTATTTCTCCGAGATGGGCTCGCGTGCCGCGCAGGAACTCGAGTCCAAAGCACCCCATTCCTACCAGGCCCAGAAGCTCGAGGCCGAGGCCCTGGAGTCGCAGGGCAAGAATGACGATGCGGCTGCCATTTACAACAAGATCCTCGAAGAAAATCCGAAAACTCCCGGCATTCACTACCGCCTCGGTCAGATCGATCTGGCCATTGCCGGAGCGACCGGTCCGACCGAAGATGCGAAGAAGCAATTCGAGCAGGAGGTCGCGGTCGATCCCCTCAATGCCTCTGCGCACTTTATCCTCGGCGAGCTCGCCCGGCGCAATCAGGAGTGGCCAGACGCTGTCCGCGAATTTTCCCAGGCGGCCAAACTCGACGCAGGCTTCACCGAAGCCTATCTCGCTCTGGGCATGTCGCTCGCGTCCTCCGGAAAGTTTGCAGAGGCACTCCCGCCGCTCCAGCGCTACGTGAGGATGCAGCCAGGCGATCCCGCCGGCCACTATCAACTGGCCATGGCCCTCGCGCACACTGGCGATAAAGAGGGGGCTGCCCGCGAGTTGGCATTGCAGGCAAAGGCCGCGGCGAGCGGCCAGGCAAGCGATAATGCTGAGGGACATGCCGTCCATCCCTAGGCCCAGGCCATCGCGTCGGGAATTCATTGGAGGCCTGGGTGCTTCTGCTCTCGGCCTTGCTGCTCGTGCCTCCTGGGCTGCTTCAGCTTCATCGCCGGCTCCATTATTTGAGCAGATTCCATCCGTACGTAGCGGCATTACCTGGTCGCACACCGCAGGCCTCTCTCCCGAGATGTATCTACCCGAGACAGTGGGGGCTGGATGCGCCTTCTTTGATTACGACAATGACGGCTGGATGGATATGTACCTCGTCAACAGCGGGCCATGCGACTTCTATCAACCCGCTGCGCCGCTGCGCAATGCGCTCTATCGTAATAATCGCGATGGCACCTTTACCGATGTGACCGAGAAGGCCGGTGTCGCCGGCAGCGCCTATGGCATGGGTGTCGCCGTGGGCGATTACAATGGCGATGGCCTGCCGGACCTGTACGTAACGCAATATCCGCGGAGCATCCTGTATCGCAACAATGGCGACGGCACATTTACTGACGTCACGGCAAAGGCCGGCGTGGCCGCGCCAGGCTGGGGCACGAGTGCAGTCTGGTTTGACTACGACAACGACGGGCGTCTCGATCTGTTCGTCTGCCGATTCGCGAACTTCGATAAAGCGAAGAATATAGTTTGCGGCGGCCATGGCCCCGGCGAGCGCTATTACTGCAAGCCGAGCGTCTACCAGCCTTTGCCCAGTTGGCTCTTCCATAACAATGGGGATGGCACCTTCACGGACGTCAGTCGCGAAAGCGGCATCGCCGCGTCGCTCGGCAAAGCCTGGGGCGTCGTTGCGGCGGATATCGATAACAATGGCTGGATGGACCTGTTCGTTGGCAACGATACTGCGCCGAACCAGCTCTTCCTCAACCAGGGCAAGGGGCATTTTGAAGAAGGCGGAGTGCTCGCAGGCGTGGCGTATAACCCTTTCGGCGTCGCTCGTTCCGGCATGGGCGTCGATGCAGCCGACACCAACCAGGACGGCTGGCTCGACTTGTTCGTCGCCAATGTCGACCACGAATCCTATTCGCTATATCGCAACAATAAAGACGGCAGCTTTGAAGACGTCGCCTTTGCTGCCGGCATTGCCTCGACGACCGCACTGATGAGCGGCTGGGGTCTGAAGTTTTTCGACTACAACAACGACGGCGACCTTGACCTCATCCTCGCCAACGGCCATCCCGACACGACCATCGACGTGCACCACCCCGAAATCCACTACCGTGAACCGCTCCTGCTCTTCGCCGGCGATGGCAAGTCGTGGAAGAACATGAGCGCAGCCTGCGGGCCTGCATTCGCAACGCCGATCGCCGCACGCGGCCTGGCGCTGGGCGACTTTGATAACGACGGTGCGGTCGACCTGCTGGTCACCGTAAACGATGGCCCTCCGCTGCTGTTACGTAACAATGCGGCGCGCGGCAATCACTGGCTCGGCATCAGGCTGGTGGGAACAATATGCAACATCGACGCCATCGGCGCGAAAGTGATCTGGCAGGCGGGCGATTTGAAGCGCCAGCGGACCAGGGTTGGCGGAGGCAGCTATCTCTCTTCGCACGATCCGCGGATGGTACTCGGCCTCGGACCCAGGCCGAAGCTGGACTCGCTGGAAATCCATTGGCCCCAGCCGAGCGGAAAGATCGAGCGCTTCTCCAGCCTGCCCATCGACAGATACATCACCATCGTTGAGGGTAAAGGCATTTCCTGACTTCGGTGATCCAGCGTGTCTGCTCGCTACCCATGAAGGCTCTATATACTAGACATAGGCAAGCTGTGCCGTCTTTCAGGTGCGGTGCTGAGTAGCCGAAGTCTCGCGCCTTACTCGTTTCAGCCCAGTCTGCCCGGAGAAAAATGACCCTCGCCCATCAGCATCCTCTGCAAAAGATCATGGAGGACCGCATCGCCATCATCGATGGAGCGATGGGTACGACCATTCGTACCTACGGCAAGAAAGAACCCGATATCCGCGGGGAGAGATTCAAAGACTCCACGAAAGACCTGCTGAACAACGGCGACCTTTTTTCTCTCACCCAGCCGGAGATGATCTGCGACATTCATCGCCGCTTTCTCGAAGCCGGCGCAGACATCATTGAGACCAATACCTTCGGCGCAACCAGCATTACGCAAAGCGAATTCTTTGTCGAAGACCCGCGCGAAAGCGGCGGACGTAAAGACCCGGATTTCTACCAGAAGGTCATCGAAGACCCGTTCCTGGTCGGCCTTGCGCACGAGATCAACGAGACCTCCGCGCGGCAGTGCCGCGAGTGGGCCGACCGCGTGGCCAGCGAAACTGGAAGACAGCGCTTCGTGGCCGGCGCGATCGGACCGCTCACCGTCTCTCTCTCCAACTCGCCCGACGCAGAAGATGCCGGCTTCCGCGTCGTGACCTTCGACCAGGTGAAGACCGCCTATGCCCAGCAGGTGCGCGCGTTGATTGCCGGTGGTTCCGACCTGCTTCTCGTGGAAACTATCTTTGATTCACTCAACGCCAAGGCTGCGCTGGTCGCCATTCGCGAAGTGTTTGATGAAGATGGCAAGCAGTTGCCAGTCATGATTTCCGCGGCCGTCGGACGCGGCGGCGAGACGCTCATCTCCGCGCAGACCACGGAAGCGTTCTGGAACGCCGTCGCACACGTCAAGCCACTCTCCGTCGGACTCAACTGCTCGCTCGGGCCGGACCTGATGTATCCGTTTCTCGAAGAGCTTTCAAACAAAGCAAACGTCGCCATCTCCTGCTATCCGAATGCCGGGCTGCCCAATCCGCTGGCGGCTACCGGCTTCGACCTCGGACCGGCCGACATGGCCCGCTACCTCGGAGACTTTGCCCGCGGCGGCCTCATTAACATCGCTGGCGGATGCTGCGGCAACACACCCGAGCACATCGCGGCCATTGCAAAGGCGCTGGAAGGCGTAGCGCCGCGCAAGTGGGCTGCGCAACTCGAGGTCGCTGCGTGAGCGAAGCCGCGGCAATAAAGCCGCTTCGTCTTTCCGGATCACAGCCGTTCACTCAACAGCCGGGCATCTACATCCTGATCGGCGAGCGGACGAATGTGGCCGGTTCGCCGAAGTTTGCCCGGCTCATCAAAGACGGCAAATACGAAGAAGCAGTCAGCATCGCGCGCCAGCAGGTCGAGAACGGCGCAAATGTCCTCGACATCTGCATGGATGAGGGCATGATCGACGGCGTCGCCGCCATGACCCGCTACCTGCAATTGCTGGGCAGCGAACCCGAGGTCGCCAAAGTTCCTTTCATGATCGACTCCTCCAAATGGGAGGTGATCCAGGCAGGACTGAAATGTCTGCAAGGGAAGGGAATCGTCAATTCAATCTCGTTGAAAGAAGGCGAAGACCGATTTCGTCGCAACGCTGCGACAGTCCTGAAGTACGGCGCCGCGGTGGTTGTCATGGCCTTCGACGAACAAGGCCAGGCTGCGACCTATGCCGAGAAGGTCCGCATCTGCGAGCGCGCCTACCGCATCCTCGTCGACGGAGTCGGCTTTCCGCCGGAAGACATCATCTTCGATCCCAATATCCTCACTGTCGCCACTGGCATGGAGGAGCATAACAACTACGCCGTCGATTTCATCAATGCCACCCGCTGGATCAAAGCAAATCTTCCTCACGCCAAGGTAAGCGGCGGCGTCTCCAATATTTCATTCAGCTTCCGCGGAAACAACAAAGTCCGCGAAGCCATGCATTCCGCCTTCCTCTATCACGCCATCACCGCAGGCATGGATATGGGCATCGTGAATGCCGGGATGCTCGAGGTCTACGAGGAGATTGAGCCGGAACTCAAAGATCTGGTTGAAGACGTTCTGCTCAACCGCCGCCCCGACGCAACCGAGCGGCTGGTGGAGTATGGCGAGACCCTCAAGGCCTCCAGTGCCGGTGTGTCGGCCACTGAAAAGAAGACCGAGGAATGGCGCAACGGCACTGTCGAAGAGCGTCTTTCCCACGCGCTGGTCAAGGGCATCGACACGTTCATCGAAATCGACGCGGAAGAGGCGCGTGTCAAGCTGGGACGTCCACTACTCGTGATCGAAGGCCCCCTGATGGCAGGCATGAGCGTCGTCGGCGATCTCTTCGGGTCGGG
>Ga0116228_10006376_pt1 | contig 10539 bp, 14 predicted proteins | sample S1TSphfallax_2_FD_89694 | JGI IMG/M metagenome (GOLD analysis project Ga0116228, IMG submission 89694) | Host-associated microbial communities from peat moss isolated from Minnesota, USA - S1T2_Fc - Sphagnum fallax MG | ecosystem: Host-associated > Plants > Peat moss > Unclassified | place... | reverse complement strand
TTCTTCTCCCAAGGAAAGGTTTTTGTATAAGTTGTTTGAGAATTGATGAATTTCTCCCCCAAACAATGGATGTTATGCCACATTATGGTGTTATTTTTAAATTGTGCATTCAACAAGATCCCCGACATTAATTAGCCCTAAATGGCAACTACCATTGTTTAAATCTAACAATATACATGAATACACTATTGAATCCGAATGCTAAATTATTTGTATTTTTTTTCAAAAAACACCCCATGTTGGATTCACCTTGCCTCCTTTTTGTGGAAGTTGTGAAAAATCCCCCCAAAAGATAAAATCCACCCATTGAGAACATTTAATGAGATGACAATTTGTGCCCACATAGGAACCTTTGCATTTGGATGTAACATGTTGTTCCCAAATATGTGAATGTTCATCAACATTTCTAAAGTCTAGGGTGTTAGGACTAAGCTATGGTATGAAACTTACTAATTGGCTTTCGATTCATCTTCACATTCAAGTTTTGAAGTCCAATATGTTTAGGAGTTTGCCACCAATATCAAAGTAAATGCTGGGTGTTGAAGGTGAAAGTTGAAATTTGTGCAATGGTTCAAATGAAGTCCCTTTTGTGAATGATGAGCTTGCATTCTTGAATTCCCTCCAACAAACCACTATTATTTTGTCTATATCGTTCAACCTTGTGGGGTTGCGGCATACATCTTTATGAGTTGATTGTTTGTTGTTGTGTATAGGGTGCAAGCTACGCGATATTATTTTAAGGGTTGTTCTCCTCTAGCCATTGAGATTTCAATGAGTTGTGTGATATTATCTTGAGGGTCATTCTCCTATGGCCGTTGGGATTTTCAACAAGCTTCGAGTATGTGGTGAAAACATGCATTCCTAACTGTAAAAGCTACAATTTTGTGAAAACCAAGAGTTGTTTTACAGAGAAGCATCACAAGGTTTGGGGAATATGAACTTGGTTTCTTTTATTGTGGATGTCAATGGTTATTATTGTCAAAACATATGTTTTTGTTAGATTCCTACAATGTAAACCTTTACTCAAATGCCCATGAAGACCGTGGAGCTAATATGTTTGGTACAATTGATTTCTTATTACAAGTATGTTCTAATTAACTTACAAGGTTCACACAAGAGATTTTACTTTGTTTGACACTTGGCGAGATGCTATAAAAGTCCATTTAGAAGCACGAAGAAGTGTGGCTTAATCACATGGATGCTTGAAATTTAAGTGCAACATCCATCCAAGGATGCATAAAAAGATTTGTAAATTTAGGGTCCCAATGGTTTAGGTTTTTTGATAGCTATCCGATTGAACATTCGATTACTAACAAGGAATTGGAGACCCATTGGGTTCACTTTATGAACATGTGAATAGAATGGCAATTATACACCCAGTTCAAATGCTTATGTTTTATAACTATAGGTTGGAAATCATTGTAGTCATTTGGAACCACTGTTTTGTGTGGATTTCAAATGTGCTTACGAACAGTAAGTTGAAATCGGGGTATTATAATAAAGGAGTTGAATGTGTTGTGGAAGGCAAAAATCACAAATGCATCCTATTAGGTTTGAAAATTTCCATGATTGGAACTTTTTGGTGGACTTTACAACTTTATGGGTTTACCCTAGTTAGATATCAAAGAATAAGTATATTTGATATAAGTTGGTTTATTTTGTTGCATTATGCAGTTTAAAAGGAATATCATAAGAATTTGGACCAAGAATGAGAAGGAGATGCAACGAACTAAACCTTGCTTGAATTGTTAAATTAAGACAATGAAAGGAAGAAAAGGATGGATAGTGACACACTCACTCGGCGAAAGTCTTAATGAATGATCAAAAAGTCGAAACATACATTAACTTTTTGAAACTATGGTAGGTTATGCAAGAAGCAAGGAGGCTTACAACCATGGACGAACTACCAATAGTGGGGAGGAGGATGAAAGTGGGCGGATAAGAGATGATGTGGAAGAAGTCAAATATATGGACTTGTTTCCACACGAAGTTGTGAATGAAAGTTCTGGAAAGTCCCTGGCTCCATCTATTGGTGGTGGTACCTCTTTTGTGAGAGGTAGTGACAAAAAGGTAAACTTTTAAGAGCAAGGAACAACTCTTCTAAAGTTATTCGGTGTTGACAATGATCATATTTATCAACATGCATCTATTTTACACATAATAGGGTTTGAAAGAGGAATAAGGGGTTTAGGCAATACCCCCAACATTATTGACCCCTGAAGAATTGGAGGGGAAATTGTTAATGTATAGTAAAGCAAGGTTTCTTGAGAAGAAGAAGAATATCAACAAAATCTTAATCAAGATATGTCTTATGAAGTTTCCCATTCCTATTTTTCTATGTAGAATGATAAACATGGAGGTGGTCCACCATGCTTTAGAAAATGATGTAGCCCTTTTGGTTAGATCATTTGCTAATGGCTACATTCTTGATTCCGCATTGTTTTATGTGCCCTTGGAACATGAAAATGGGCATGTGCAAAAAAAGACGAAACAGACCCATAGTACATGGGATGATGTGTGGAAGAAAAAGAATGAGGAGTTTGAGGAATTCTTGGTGGAGAACAATCTTCGATAGTTTTCGAACAAGATGTTTTGTATTTGGGACAATAATCATTGATACAAGGCATGGTACGAGAACATATGTGGTGAATTTGACCATGAAGATTACCATATATTGGTGACAACCATAGTTTTGGATAGTCATAGAGAGAACCATGCTTTCATCACTTCTTTTTGCGATGACATAAACACATGAGTATGAGTATAAACATTTTTTCCAATTGCATTCCCTTTTCCACAAACACTTACTTGGGTCAAGTGACTAGTTGAAAGGGGCCATGAACATCGTTTTTATCTTTGTAGGTCATTGGAAAAGAATGTAGTGAAAGCTTGATTCTCTTCCAAGTTGGGAAGTATGGTGCGAAGCCACTTGAGTGGTGGGAGGGGAGGATCAATGAGGAGCAAAAGGCACAATGTTAAAAGAATGTTGCACATATGGACAAATGGTACAATGCAATGCAAGAGGTCCTCGTGGAACAAATATATGGAAGGGGAGATCTCCACATACATTGTTTAAATGGATGTGGCAATAAATTATGACAATAGGTGCAAAGGAAGTTCTATTAATGCTACAATTTAGAATTATAAATGAATCCATTCATTGTTTACCCACAAATGTAGTTTGAAGGAAGGATGATGTTATTGTATAACAAATTGGTCAAATTACATGAGTTCGTATTTCAACTTTATATCCAACTAGCTCCAATGACATTATATTATTTTATTATAAAATGAAATTGAGGATGAAATTGCCAAGATTTCCAAAAGTTATATGAATCAAGGTTCGAGTGACCCAATTGACTTGTAAAAATCCATTGTGAAAGGTTTGAATGCAATAAAATCATGAAAATGTTTAATCCTTGACAAAATATTGCTTATACGGATCCAACCAACAATAGGGAGTTCTTCAAGCAAATCAAGAAGCACTATTCTAGGTTTGGAGACAATGAAGAGATGAACCTAGAGAGACTAAATCACCTTTGTACCTCACAAGTTGATAGGAAAAAGAAGCTCGAGTGACTAAAGATCTAGAACTTTGACAATGAAATAAAACATGCAGCAACGTTTCCAATGGACATTATAAGGACTAGGCGATTAGAAACTTGGATGACACAAAGAACATTTTGGTGGTAGGTATGTAAGCTTGAATTTAAAGCTTGTTTTATACAAATTTTGTGAAAACCAAACAATAGGATCACATGGATTTATTTTTGTGACCAAACTTTTTATGGACGTTGTTGTGCATAGTTGAATTGAACAACCATTAGGAAGATTAGAGAACTTGTCAATGAAAGGAAGGTGGGAGACTGATTGATTGATCTTCGACAAAATAACAAATTGTCCCACCATCAAGGAATACATCTCCCTTTGGGAAGGAAGGGTTTTTGGAACAACATTCATGGTGGAGATACCTAATAAAGTGAATGCCAAATCAACAATTTGGCACAACCATAAATGGGAGGTGCAACTTGAGTCAATGCAAATTTTGCTTCAAACCGTGTACATGTATGTGAAGTTTGTGTTGGTTCCAACAAAGAAGATATTTGCATTCTTGAGATGGTGGTAAATGTGGACACTTGGAAATAAACTATTGTGGAACGAACGGTAGTTATCCCTCCTTCGAGTGCACTTTGAAGGTGGAGGATGGTATTTAGATTTGCTTAATGGGACAATGATGAAAGAGGAAGTGACTCTCTTCAAGGAGTGTAGATAGAAAATAGAGGCACAATGAAGCACCAATTTACACATGACTCATATTTCGCAATATGACAATAGTTTGTAAAAAAATGAAAAGGAAAGTGAAGGGAGTAAATTGTCATTGGTAGCGAGAGGGTCATGGACTCAAGTAGCCTAGCACAATGTACACTTTGAACTTCATGGAGTTTTGCATGGCATGCAACCCAAAGTCGCACAAATGTGGCACTTCAAAGGTTAGGAGTTACATTTATTGAGCATTTGTCAATGGCACGAAACTAGATTTCACCAGTTCCTAGGCCTAACTAGGATACAAGTTTTGAACCTATAATTTGCCAAGCTACAAGTTACAATTGGTATGATTGTCATTTACATTGGGTATTGACAGGCAAAACCAATAATAAGGCAATAGATCTGAAACCATCTCTTGACAATTTAAATAATGCTAGACATAAGAATATTCAAACTATCAAAAGACTCCAAATGCAGCTTTCGTCATGAATGCCAAACTTACAAAACCCTAACTAACGATACAATGAATAAACAAATTATATTTAGATTTAGAAAAAATGGATGTGTACCTAACATCATGACTACTTCAAACATATATAAAGACAAGACAAAATTAAAACATGAAGCAACAAGGAGCCAAATCACATAATGACAACTTTCATGAGTTTTGAGACATGTAAACATTCTCTCCTATGAAACTTAGAGAAAATGGGGTGGATGTGTTTCATCCAACTTCATGCCAATGCATTGTTTTATAACATCTTTTGCAATAAGGGAAACATTGGTTTCTATTGTCCACCAATGCGCCACTAGATTTCTCACAAGTTGAAGTAGGGAATCTGAGCATTTTGCTCATCTAGAAGTAATCTAAAATGCATCTTTTGTTGTATCCAATTGAATTCGCCGATCCATTGCTTCTATATATTCTACCTATTTACACCCAACACCTTTGCAAGACCCTTCTAGTTGTTTGTTGACTGACTTGATGCCAACATATAAATAATATCCTTGGCAACCACAACTTGTGCCTTTTGTTAACCAATTAGATGATCTGGGATCCCGAATTTCAAATTGGACATCAATTTTTCATGTGTTTTCAAACATTGTTTAGGGAATCAGGAAGTGTGTTTTGCAGTAATGGATGAACAAAGAATTTATCAATGATAACTTGTTGAACATTGAGTTCGAATTGTTTCATCTTATCAAAAACAAACATGGCTATTTTCCTAGACACCTCTGCAATGACTTTTTGCATATGGTTTTTGTAAATGTTCAAAGATTTTAGCTAAACTACATTATCTATATGAATATCAACCTCACATGCACAACGTGCTAGATCTCCTATGATGCAAACAACTTTTCGCATCTTACATTGCTTCACACCTTTTAATTCACACAACATTATTCCTAAATAACTATGTAATATACATAAATTAGATAAATAAATAAACAAAAAGGTTGGTAAATATGTATGTAAATTAAGTTAAAATAAAAATTAATAATAGTTAATGTATAGTTAGTTAGCTATAATTAATAATTACAACCAAATTATAACTAATTTTTACAAATTTGACGTAGTTCATTATATATTATCAACAATATATTTATAATAATTAATATTTAACTACTTAATTACAAGTTCATTAGTTTATTTTAGGTAAACAGCTAGTTAACCAATTAATAATTTATCATAGGTATATAAATGGCCTACCCTAACCTATATAATTAGGTTACCTATAGGCTAAAATATAATAAATAGGTGGATTATAAGTAGGGTATGTATAAATAAATGCACCTCCATATAAGCTACTTGTATTTAGGTTATTTATTCTCACACTTACATTACATAACTTAAATAGGTGGCAAATTTAACCTAGGAAAAATGAATTATGACCAAATTAATGATTGGTAAAATAATAATGCCTAAACCAACCACAACTGAAGTAATTATGCCAAAATTTAAAATGGCTAAACTAATTGTGGCAAAACCAATTATGAATAAACTAATCATGAATAGACTAATTGTGGTAAAATTAATGATTATTAAATTAAAAATGATAAACCAACAAAATTTTAAAAATAACTATGGTTCAATTAACCATATCTAAACAAATAATGGTCAAATACATAATGACTAAATTAATTTTGGGTAAAATAATTATGGCAAAACCAACCATGGTTAAATTATAAATGGTTAAATTAACCGTGAGTAAAATCAATGTGGTGCAAGTAACTATGAATAAAGTAAATATGGTCAAACTAACCAATGAATAAATATTTTATGGTTAAACTAGAAATTGTTGAACTAACCATGAATTAAATAAATATGACCAAACTAACTAATGAATAAATACTTTATGGTTAAACTAGAAATGGTTGAACTAACCATGAATAAAATAAATATGGTTAAACTAATCATGAGTACAATAAATATGGTCAAACTAATTAATGAATAAATATTTTATGGTTAAGCCAACCATGGTTAAATTAGAATGGTTAAACTAACCATGAATAAAGTTAATATGGTTAAAGTAACCAATAAATATTTTATGGCTAAATCAACTATGCATAAATTAATTATGGCTAAAATCAACATGAATTAATTAATCATTTAAAATGATTTAAATAATTATGGCAAAATTAACCATGGCTAAATTAGAAATGGTTAAACTAACCATGAATAAATAAATTTGGCTAAACTAACCACTACTGAAATTAATAAAGTTCAATTAATTAATGAATAAATATTTTATGGAAAAAAATAATTATGACTAAAATCAACATGAATGAAATAATTATGGCTAAAATAAAAATGGTTAGAATAATTATGGCAAAATTAACAGTGGCTAAACTAAACATGAGTAAATAAATTTGCCTAAATTAACCACTAATAAAGTTAATATGGCTAAATTCATTAATGCATAAATATTTTATGGCAAAACCAATTATGGCTAAAATAAAAATGAATGAAATAACTAATATGTCTAAAATAAATATAGTTAATTTAATTATGTTTATAATAACCATGGTTAAATTCATTATGGCAAAACCAACAATGTCCCAATTAATAATGGTTAAATTTATTATGTTAAACTAATTATCATGGCTAAACTTACTAAGGATAAACCAAATATTATTAATTTGACCATGGTTTGATTAGTTATGATTAGTTTTAACTTTAATTAATTTTTTCATAGATAGTTTAACCATAATTAATTTCAATATAGTTAATTTAACCATGGTTAAATAAACCATATATATGTATAATTTAACCATAATTAATTTGGTCATGATTCATTTAGTTATGATTAACTAACTTTTACATTTTTCAATTTTTTTTTTAATTGGTCAAACATAGTCAAAATGTTACATGTAATCCCAAGATACCCAACTAATAATGGAATTTATAATTAACCCTTTTGACTAGGCCATTGGCCATTTTGACCAAGCCTACTTAATTAACCCTATTGATTGAGTATAATAAGTGGCCTTATTGATTGGGGCACTTGCTAATTTGACTAATTTGGGTGATCTTATTGAGCATGCCACTAACCAATTTGATTAAATGATATTTTAAAATTCAATTTGACTAGATGTCCGATTTGAGTAATTGTCAAATCGATCATTCTAATCAAATTGATTAATTAAAAGATACCCATTATCATTCAAGCCTTCGGCCTTTAATAAAAAATACATGTCTTTTAGTGTAAAAAAACCCATCCAATCAAATTGGTTAATTTGAAAAAATAGGAATTATAGTAGCGGGGCTTTGAGGATGGGTGTAGAATATCTCCTTACCGGAGTCATCATCTTTGTCTTCCAATGAAATTAAACCCTCCTTACGAATAAACCTCAATTTTTTGAAATCTTCCATATCTACAATATTTTTCAACGCCACTTTGCCTTCCACCTATTACTACCAAAGATGTTCAAAGGTCTCCTCAACAATCGTAACTTGTTGATGAATTAGCTCACAACTTTGTTTCTTTCATTATGAAACATTCTAGGGTTTAGTGCATGTTTTAAGGTTCATCATTTCTACCCGTATACATCCTCCTTTTTCATCATTTTCTATCGATCTTTCTCATCCTTATTTTAAATCTTTTCTCATCATAATATATCAAATTTGGTCACATTATTCATTGGAATATGAATTTTAAAACACATAGTTTAATTCAAATAAATGTCAATACTCATCAACTGTATGAGAAAATTATTTAAAACCCATAAAACTTAATTTCTTGAATTAAAATTTTACCAAAATGCATAGATTCAACATAATGTGCATTAAAAATCATAAAAATTAAAAGGCTAATTCCAAGCCATATATAATATAATAGTGCATGGATTTGCATATAAATATATTTCTTTCATAAAACTTAATTCAATTTTTAAAACATTTTACACACAATTCAAGACAATCAAAAGTGATTATGATTATAGTGCTACATTAACCCTTTTCGACCTTCACACTTTAATGAAAATTATTCAAATTTTTATACGTCATCCAAGAATGTATGTTACACAATAATATGAAAGTTATGTGAGTAATTCTAAATTTGAACTCTAAGTGAAAATCGATAAGAATATATCTTATATATAAATTCACTACGTCTGTCCGTGACGGAGCTCGAGTTCGTCACAGACAGCCGACCGGCCCGCCGTGGGGGGTGTCGGGCCGGGTCCGTCACAAAAGGCCGGTTGGCTCTCTGGTCCCCTGCACGGGTGGAACGGGCACGGCCGTTCTTTGGTTCCCAGCACGGGCGGTGCGGGCACGGTCGTTCTTTGGTTCCCAGCACGGGCGGAGTGTGGCCTGGAGGAGGAGCGATGCGCTGCTACAGGTGAGAGAAGAGGAGGAGGAGGACAGAGGAAAGAAGAGAAGAGCGTGGCCTGGAGGAGGAGCGTTGCACTGCTACAGGCGAGAGAAGAGGAGGAGGAGGACAGAGGAGAGAAGAGAAGAAGAGAAGACAAGAAAAATCTTGATTGGAGCTGATCAAGATCAGAATCTTTTTTTTTCTGTTGCGATTCTCTCGTGTTTTCAAACAAGAAATTCTGTCTCTGGTTTTCTCTCGTTGGCGTTGCTGAGGAAACCAAATCATGAAGCAAAAGCCTGGCGGAGGTGGTGGTGGTGTTGATTTTCAGGATGTGGGATCTCAATTTTGGGACCTGGATTTCACACAATGGGCTTCACATGATCCAAGAAGCACGTGACTTCATAGTGTCCGAAGGTCACGGGCACTCTCGGCCGGTCAGTTGCCCACCGTGGGGGTGCCAGGCCGGGTCTGTCATAGAAGGCCGACTAGGCTCGGCCTGGCACCCCCCTCGGCTGTGACGGAGCTTGGCGTAAAAAAGTTGTGTGTGTTTGGCGGGGGAGGGCGGCGGTGGTGGGGGTGAAAGTCTCATGAGTGTGTAATGTAAGTTGCTTGCTTTGCTCCAAAGGGCAGAGGTTGCTTGGAACTGGAAACGATGAACAGCACAGACCCCTGGGGAGATAGAGAATTTAAGGAGGAAAAGTGTTGCAATAATGAGGTCGGCCAACAACGGATTTCGTGGGGGGCTTTTCAAAAACAATAAATTTAAAATAATAATAATAATAACAATAAAAAGCTGCTTTGCACCTTTGTCTCTCTCTTGGTTTAAAGAAACCGAGGGACTTCACAGTGTCCGAAGGTCACGGGTACCCACTAGTGTTACATAATGACATGAAAGTTATGTGAGTAATTCTAAATTTGAATTCCAAGTGAAAATCGATTTGCATGTTTTTCAGTAATGCTTACACTTGCAATGGCTCATTATATTGCAGAGTTACCTCAAGCTCCCTAGCGCTTGTCCAAGGCTCCTCGCAGCAATCTATATACAAATGAACGAGGTTTTTACATAAGAAAAGTGAGGTAATGGATCGCCCTCCATTACGTGTGCTACCTCTTCAACACCGACACAGTCGAAGCTGATCGCCTGATTTGTGCACTGCACATAGCCATAGGTCTTTCTATAACCTACTGTAGCTGCTCTCAAAAGACAGTGCCAAACACAGTAAGCGGGAACAATGCAACGACGAGAAGTTGCAGAGCAGGAGGCTCATGCCAAGAAAATATATTCCGCAAGTATGCCATTTCGCTGAACTAGAAAAACTGCTTTGGCTAGTAGTGGGTGCTAGAAGCTGGAGTAGCAAAAATGAAACAAGCAATAATCGTTCTAAAGAAATGAAATGCATATTGTGGATACATTTCTCACGACCTCAATAAAACTCTGGGAAATCTGCCTATCGACAAC
>Ga0116228_10006375_pt1 | contig 10541 bp, 8 predicted proteins | sample S1TSphfallax_2_FD_89694 | JGI IMG/M metagenome (GOLD analysis project Ga0116228, IMG submission 89694) | Host-associated microbial communities from peat moss isolated from Minnesota, USA - S1T2_Fc - Sphagnum fallax MG | ecosystem: Host-associated > Plants > Peat moss > Unclassified | place: USA... | reverse complement strand
GGCATGACGGAGCCGGGTGTCGCGTCGTCGGACGCGACCAATATCGAAAGCTCGATCGTGCGGGACGGCGACGAATATGTGTTGAACGGTCGGAAATGGTGGTCGAGCGGCGCCGGCGATCCGCGCTGCAAATTGTTCATTTTCATGGGCAAGACGAACCCGAATGCGCCGCGCCATGCGCAGCAATCGATGGTGCTGGTGCCGCGCGAGACGCCGGGGCTGACGGTGCTGCGGTCGCTGAGCGTGTTCGGCTATGACGATGCGCCGCACGGGCACATGGAGGTGGATTTCCGCAATGTGCGTGTGCCGGTGAGCAATATTCTGCTCGGCGAGGGGCGCGGGTTCGAAATCGCGCAAGGGCGGCTCGGGCCGGGGCGCATCCATCACTGCATGCGGTTGATCGGCAAGGCGGAGCGCGCGCTGGAAAGCATGTGCAAGCGCGCCAAGTCGCGCGTGGCGTTCGGCAAGCCGGTGTCGGAACAAGGTGTCACGCTGGAGCGGATTGCCGAGGCGCGCTGCATGATCGAGCAGGCGCGGCTGCTGACGCTGAAGGCGGCGTATATGATGGATACGGTCGGCAACAAGGCGGCGCGGGCCGAGATCGCCATGATCAAGGTGGTGGCGCCGAGCATGGCGACCCAGGTGATCGATTGGGCGATCCAGGTGCATGGCGGCGGCGGCGTGAGCCAGGATTTTCATCTGGCGTATCATTACGCAAGCTCGCGTACATTGCGGTTGGCCGATGGGCCCGACGAGGTGCATCGCAACCAGATCGGGAAATTGGAGCTGGCGAAGTATAATTGACGGCGGGACGGCGAGAGCTCGATATGGGTGCGGGAGCGGCTTCAGGCTAACCGGGAAACGGGCATCAGCCGCCAAGCCGCTCCCGCTCTTTGTCTGAGCGGGCATTTCATCAGCCTTCGGGCCGCCGGCTCAATGGGCTTCGATCCCAACCAGGCCGGTCGTGCGCTAAACTAACCGGTTCAATATGGTCGACGGGGACAATCGGATGCATTTGTAATGGCCGCCCTTCGATTTTCCGAAATTCAGGCCGTATACTGCGCTTTCGGCATGGACCACCGTGTATGGCGCGCCGACTGCATAGGCCGCGCCGCCGTCCAGAACAAATGCGACATGCCCTTTGAAGCACAACACATCGGCTGGCATAAATTCCTCGCCAGTCTTCACCACGGTGCCGAGCGGCTGGCCGAACTTATTCATCACGGGTCTTTGATCGGTGATGGATTCGAAGCCCCGAACGCTGACGCCACACACCATTTGCACGACATATTGCACGAAACCGTTGCAATCGAAATGTTGCGTGTCATCGCAGCCTTCGCCCCAAACCACTTTATTTAGCAATGAGCCGCCGCCTTCGTAGTCCGTGGGCGACCCCTGGGCATCGTTATTCGTGTAGCCTAGAATGCACCTCGGCGTCAGACCGCCGGTCCATCCAACCTGTGCGCCTGGGTTTGCGGCATTCGCCTTGACGAACTTCGAGACATCGTCAGTGAGCGTGTTCCAAATCTTCTGAACTGGCAATTGCAACCATACATCATGCGCACGAAACCGGCCGGCGCAGACATTCCCGTTCAGGGTTGCAGCGCAAAACTGCGTATTTGCCAAATTCGCGCTGTCGAGTATTGGGTTTGCAAGGATAACCGGGCCGCTTGGTGCCGGCTTTTGCCCTTGGGCACCCCAAAGATAATGACCGCCCTGGGTGCACAGCAGCTTCGCTTGCGCGATGATCGCGGCCCGGCGATCGGCACATTCCTGTTCGACAGCGGTGAGCATTGTTTGACCCCTCCATACCGCCATGCAGCTTCTGGCTGGTGGCGTTATACCGATAGGTCATTGCATGTCTAGTTTGCGAGCTCGCATTGAGTTTGACATACCCAAAGCGTTCGTCGGAATCGCCTTGCGCGGAACCAAACAGACAAAAGTTTTTTGGTTCTTTTTTTCAAAGAAGAACACTTCTGTCTTGTATACAAGATTGGCATGGCTGATGGATTGACGTCATGGAGGCGATGACCGACAGGCATAACGATCGGCTTGACGCGGCGGTGTGGAAAATCGCCGCCGTCGCCGCAATCGGATCATTTATGTCGCAGATCGATGCGACCGTGGTGAATGTGTCGCTGGCGACGCTGGCGGCGGATTTGCACACCAGCCTCGGCGTGATCCAGTGGGTGACGAGCGGCTATTTGCTGGCGCTGGCGCTGATGCTGCCTCTGAATGGCTGGCTGGTGGACCGCATTGGGACAAAGGCACTGTATTTGTGGTGCTTTGCGGGTTTTACCGTAACGTCCGGCCTGTGTGGCCTGGCGTGGTCGGCGCCGTCGCTGATCGGGTTTCGCCTGTTGCAGGGCGTGGCAGGCGGGCTGCTTTCGCCGATGGCGCAAATCATCATGGCGCGGGCGGCCGGCGCGCGCATGGCGCAGCTGTTCGGCTTCGTTGCGATGCCGGTGTTGCTGGCGCCGCTGCTGGGGCCGGTGATTGCGGGGGCGATCCTGCAATTCGCGTCGTGGCGGTGGCTGTTCCTGATCAACCTGCCGGTGGGTGCGCTGGCGCTTGTGCTGGCCGCTATGTTTCTGCCGGCAGGCCGGGGCGAAGCGCGACCGCATCGGCTCGATTTCATCGGCTTGGCCGTGTTGTCGCCGGCGCTGGTGATGTTTCTATATGGGTCCGACCATGTCAGTGCGGGCATAGGCATGCTGGCGCTGGCCGGGTCGGCCGTTTTGTTCGGCCTGTTCTATGCGCATGCGAACCGCATGCGCGACGCGGCGCTGATCGATCTGCGCTTGTTCCGCGCAAGAGCTTTCTCGGCTTCGGTCGCGACATTGTTCGTGGCGAACGGCGCTTCGTATGGCGGCCAGATGCTGATCCCGATCTTTCTGGTCCGCGCGTATGGGCGCTCGCCAAGTGAAGCCGGGTGGCTGATGGCGCCGCTCGGGCTCGGCATGATGTGCGGTTTCCCGTTCATGGGGCTGGTCATCAGGCGCTTCGGCGCGCGGCGCGTGGCGGCCTCCGGCGCGTTGCTGTCTTTGGCGGGCACGTTGCCGTTTCTCTATATGGCGACGCATGGTCTGGTGATCCCGCTGGCGGCCGGCGCCCTGTTCGTGCGCGGCTTGGGGATGAGCGGGATCGGCATCCCGTCCATCACGTCGGCCTACGGGTCGGTCGCACCGCGCGACCTGCCGATGGCGACGACCGCGGTCAACATCATGCAACGGCTTGGCGGCCCGGCGCTGACCACGCTGCTGGCAACGTTTCTGGCGTGGCGGATGGCGCAAGCGCACGTGGGTGCAGCCTATGGCAGCGCGTTTGCGGCGTCGTTTGCGCTATTATGTGTGTTGCATGGGGTGCTTTTTGTGGCGGCTTTGGCGCTGCCGCGCTTATCGAACGATACGCGCGAGCAAGCGTAGGATGGGTGAGCGAAGCGCTACCCATCAACAATCGTGATGGGTAACGCGTCGGTCACCCATCCTACGCTTGCGTTTTGCAGGAACGTTCTAGGCGCGCTTTTTCACCTTGGGCTTGATTGGCGTTACCAGCGGGGCAAGAAACCGCCCGGTAAAACTCCCCGCCGTCCCCGCCACCGCCTCCGGCGTCCCCTCGGCCACAATCCGCCCGCCGCCGTCGCCACCCTCCGGCCCCATATCGATAATCCAATCCGCGGTCTTGATCACCTCGAGATTATGCTCGATCACCACGACGCTATTGCCCTGATCGACCAGCGCATGCAGCACTTCGAGCAATTTGCGCACATCCTCGAAATGCAGGCCGGTCGTCGGCTCGTCCAGAATATACAGCGTGCGGCCGGTGGCGCGGCGGGCCAGTTCCTTGGCGAGCTTGATGCGCTGTGCCTCGCCGCCCGACAGGGTCGTCGCTGATTGCCCGAGCGAAATATAGCCGAGGCCCACACGTTGCAAAATCGTCAGCCGGTCATTGATGCGGTTGACCGCGGAAAAAAACGGCTGCGCCTCGTCCACGTTCATGGCGAGGATTTCGGCAATCGACTTGCCCTTGAACTTGATTTCCAGCGTTTCGCGGTTGTAGCGCGCGCCCTTGCAGGTGTCGCACGTCACGAAAACATCCGGCAGGAAATGCATTTCGATTTTCAGCACGCCGTCGCCCTGGCAGGCCTCGCAGCGGCCGCCTTTGACGTTGAAGCTGAAGCGGCCGGGCTTGTAGCCGCGCACCTTGCTTTCCGGCAATTCGGCAAACCAGTCGCGGATCGGCGCGAACAGGTCGGTGTAGGTCGCCGGGTTGCTGCGCGGCGTGCGGCCGATCGGGCTCTGGTCGATGTCGATAATCTTGTCGAGCAGCTCCAGCCCTTCGATGCGGGTGTGCGCCGACGGCACCTCGCCCGACCCCATCAATTTCCGCGACGTCGCCTTGTATAGCGTGTCGATCACCAGCGTGGATTTGCCGCCGCCCGACACGCCGGTGACACAGGTGAACACGCCCAGCGGAAATGACGCCGTGACGTTCTGCAAATTATGCCCGGTGGCACCGACCACCCGCAGCATGCGTTTCGGATCGACAAAGCGCCGTTTCGCCGGCACCTCGATCCGCCGCCGGCCGGACAGATAATCCCCCGTCAGGCTGTTCTTGTTGCGCGCCACCTCGTCCGGCGTGCCTTGCGCGATGACATGGCCGCCATGCACGCCGGCGCGCGGGCCCATATCGATCAGATGATCGGCCTGGCGGATCGCGTCCTCGTCATGTTCCACCACCAGCACGGTGTTGCCGAGCCGCTTCAGCCGCTGCAACGTGCCGAGCAAGCGTTCATTGTCGCGCTGATGCAGCCCGATCGAAGGTTCGTCGAGCACATACAGCACGCCGGTAAGTCCAGACCCGATCTGGCTCGCCAGCCGAATCCGCTGGCTCTCCCCGCCCGACAAGGTGGTAGACCCACGCGACAGCGAGAGATAATCGAGCCCGACATCGACCAGGAATTGCAGCCGGTCGATAATTTCCCGCAGAATGCGCCGCGCGATTTCGAGCCGTTGCGGCGTCAGCGTATCCCCGACAGTGCGGAACCACTCGAGCGCATGCCGGATCGAAAGCTCGGATGCCTCGGCGATATTGCTGCCACCGACGCGCACCGACAGCGCCGCGGGCTTCAGACGGGCGCCGTTGCACACGCCGCAAGGCTTTTCCGCCTGGTAGCGGCTCATTTCCTCGCGCACCCAGGCGCTATCGGTTTCCTTCCAGCGGCGGGCGAGGTTTTTCAGCACGCCTTCGAACGGTTTGGTCACCGCATAGGCGCGCACGCTGTCCTTGTAGGTCATTTCGATCGGCGTATCGCCGGTGCCGTTCAGGATCGCGTCACGCACACGCTCGGGCAAGTCCTCCCACGGCGTGCTGGTGCGGACCTTGAAATGCTTGGCCAGGCTTTGCAGCGTCTGGTCGAAATACGGGCTCATCGCCCCCGTCCAGGGCGCGATGGCGCCGTCCGCCAGCGATTTGCGCTCGTCCGGCACCACCAAAGCCGCGTCGAAAAATATTTCGATGCCGAGCCCGTCGCATTCCGGGCAGGCGCCGTGCGGCGAGTTGAAGCTGAACAAGCGCGGCTCGATTTCCTCGATCGTAAAGCCGCTGACGGGACAAGCGAATTTCGACGAGAACACGATGCGCTCCCCGCCATCGGCCGGCTCGGCATAGACAATGCCGTCCGGCGCCAGCGACAACGCGGTCTCGAAACTGTCGGCCAAACGCTGCTCGGTGCCGGGGCGGACGACCACGCGGTCGACCACCGCCTCCACCGTGTGTTTCACCTTGCGGTTCAGCGCCGGCACGTCGGCGATATCGTAGAGTTTGCCGTCCACCTTGACGCGCGCAAAACCGCGGCGCTGCAGGTCGGCAAGCTCCTTGCGGTATTCGCCCTTGCGGTCGCGCACCACGGGGGCCAGCAGCAGCAGCCGCGTGCCCTCCGGCATCGCCAGCACGCGGTCGACCATCTGGCTGACGGTCTGCGCCTCGATCGGCAGGCCAGTGGCGGGCGAATAGGGCACGCCGGCGCGCGCCCACAGCAGCCGCATATAGTCGTGGATTTCGGTGACGGTGCCGACGGTGCTGCGCGGATTCTTGCTGGTGGTCTTCTGCTCGATGGAAATGGCGGGGGACAGGCCCTCGATGCTGTCCACATCGGGCTTGCCCATCAGCTCCAGGAACTGGCGCGCATAAGCGGAGAGGCTCTCCACATAGCGGCGCTGGCCCTCGGCGTAGATCGTGTCGAACGCGAGCGAGCTCTTGCCGCTGCCGGAAAGGCCAGTGATGACAGTGAGTTGGTCGCGCGGAATGGTGATGTCGATGTTTTTTAGGTTATGTTCGCGCGCGCCGCGCACTACGATATCAGCCATCCGCCCCTCAAAGAAAAAGAAAGGCGGGGGCTCCGCCCCTCGACCCCGCTGGGGACAAGTCCCCAGACCCCACTACTTAGGCTTAATTCAGGGGGTTTCCATCCTGTTCTTCTGGGGTAGAGTATGCAGCGTGGACGCGAAGAACACCGGGAGTATGCAACTATGGCGGGTAGTGTGAACAAGGTCATCCTCGTGGGGAACCTGGGCAAGGACCCCGAGACCCGCACGATGCAGAGCGGCGGCAAGGTGGTGTCGTTTTCGATCGCGACGAGCGAAAGCTGGAACGACAAGGCAAGCGGCGAGCGCAAGGAAAAGACGCAGTGGCACCGCATTGCGATCTTCAATGAGCGGCTCGGCGAAGTGGCTGAGCGCTACTTGAAGAAAGGCATGAAGGTCTATGTCGAGGGCGCGCTCGAAAGCCGCAAATATACCGACAAGGATGGCATGGAGCGCGAGATCACCGAAGTCGTGCTGGCGCGTTTCCGCGGCGAGCTGACCATGCTCGACAGCAAGGGCGGCGGCGGCGAGAGCAGCTATGGTGGCGGCGACGGCGGCGGCTTCCGCAGCGCCCCCGCGAGCCGCCCGGCCGCCGCGCGTGCCCCAGCGCCCGCCGGCGCCGGCGGCCCGAGCTGGGAGCCCGCCGGCGGCGATCTGGACGACGAGATTCCGTTCTGACGCCGGCGGCAAGCACCGCGGGCCAGCGACGTCTGCCCGCGGTGACCGATGCTAATCTTCATAAGTGATCACGCTGCGATAAGCTGTTGAGCCCGAAGCAGGGCTCGCCAGGTCAAAGGCGCACATATCAATCGATTTGCTGATTCTACGACCGGTCAGCGTCAGGCTTGCGTCGACCTCGTGAAACAATGCCAGATCAAAGGGCTTGTCGCCTGTCCGAAGCTCAACAAAGGCATTCAATGTGCCCCCCAGCCGCAAACCGCGTTCACTGAGAAAGCTAAGAGCCAAATAGTTCGGCATCGTAAGGCCATACGCGGCCAGCGGCGCTACGGCGTCCGGCACGGCATTCTCAACGCAGCTACCGACGATCGAGGCATACAGCGCCCGCTCGATGTTCTCCCAGCCATCATACACACCCGGTTCTGCCCAGCGGATGCGCGCGGCATCCATGACCGGCAACAGCGCCACCAACGCGGATCGAAACAGACCTACAAGTTCCGTCGCGTTGAAAGTATCAGCCATTGTCGCCTGTCGACTAGCGTGACAGCTCACCATGCATGGGCGTAACAGAAAAGGTGCCCGCGGTCGCATGGCCTGTCACGAAAGCGTTGAGAGATCAAGCTGCACCATTATCCAGAGAGGACAGCCTTGACATCGAATTTCGGGATGTGCCCGGTGCCGAGACGCGGGTCTGAATGTCGACCTTGACACGCCGGGCGACGCAGTCGATTGTGATATAGATACGATCTCGCACCGGCTGAACCTCAAGACGCTCGAGACGAGCGCGTTGCCATTGCGCGCCGTCCGTGCCGGTTGGATGCGGCCCGTTGTGATCCAGCTACATATCCTGATCCGAAAACGACACGATCTCGGCTGATCGACAACGCGGCTGTCTCAGCCAGCCACGCCTTAACTCATGTTTCTCAGTTCGGTTGGAGCGCCGTTTCTCCGTCCCGGCCTGCACGATCACAGCGCGCCGCGGGCGGGTTCCGTCAAGGGAAGCGCGCAGTCGCGCGGAGCCACGCGCAGCCGCCTCTTTGCGGCGAGCATGGCGAGCACGGCGAGCACTGGACCTTGATGGAACCCGTCCGCGGCGCGACGCTGGACCAGGCCGGGTGCGCCTGCCCTGCCCCCGTCGCTGATATGCTAGCGTAAATCGCGTGCAATAGAGCGCCGATCGACCTCTGTTGCTTGCATGAGGCGGTCGACGATCATGTCGCAACCTGCGCCAAAAATCGGCAAGGCGCCTGAAAAGCCCTATAGCGGCCGGGTGATGTTTCGAGTGGATCCGGCCACGCATGCGTGCGCCGCGTTGGCGGCGCAGGTGCGCGGCCTGAGCCTCAATCAATGGGCAGAGGCGGCGTTGGCCAAGCAGGCCGGTGCCGACCTGGCCCGTGTCCAGCCCGCTACCGGCCTGACTGCGGCGGCCGGTCGCGCAGGTAGCCGGCGACCATGGACACGGCGATGCCGAGCGCGACCCAGGGCCACAGCATGGATGTGGCCGCGCCGAACACCGCACCGACGGCGGCGCCCATCGCAACACGGGACCACGTTTCCATCGCCGCGAGGCCCAAAACGGGCGCGCGATGGCGCCGCAGCCTGATCACCGGCCGCGCCGTTTGCGCCAGCCAACCATGTTCCACTGCCACAAGCTGCCCATAGATCATAGCACCCGCCCCTCGCCCCGTTATTCGGCGACGGGACCGCGCGCTGCCTGTGCCGGCACGCCACCACGACCCCGTTCACAGACTCGGGTCTAGCGCGGGAACAAAAGAAGAACAAGAGAAAAATACGCGGTCGCCGGCCCTGCCCCCCTCGTCTTGACAGCGCGGGTGTTACATTGTGGCGGCTTAACGCTGTTAAGGGGCCACCGCATGCTGAAATACATTCTGCCGATCGCTGTTCTGGCGCTCGGCCTGCCGGTGGGCGCCCGCGCCGCTGAGCCCGTGGCCGCCGCGAAATACTGCACCGACCATCACGGCACCGTGCAGGTCCGCCTCCCCACCTACAACACCAATGGTGGAACCCCCTTCCCGCTGTCCGGTCCTCAGGAATTCTGCCAGTGGGTCAACACCGACGGCTCGCAGATCAGCGTGCTGCTCAGAACGCTGGTGACGACCAAGCCGACGCTGGCCGCACTCGCCTATTACGCGCACGTAAAGTTCGACGGCAAATGCGAGGGCGGGCCGGGATCGTGCTATTGCTCGCAGATCGGCGGCACCGATCTGTTCGGCGGCATCAATGCGGCGGGCGGCGGCTGGGTGCTGAAAGGCAACGCCAGCGACGTGCTCGATTCCTGCATCTTCCCCGATCTGTCGAGCATCGATTCGTACGGGCTGTTCTATCATTCCGCCAGCATCATCCGCGGTATCGACCTCGGCTACGTGCTCGCCTACAAGGACCCGTTTCATAAGAACTAGGGACAGGCCATGCCGCCACGCCGTTTGCCGCTGCCATGCCTGCTGCTGATCCCGGCGCTCGCGGCCGCAGCGCCGGCGCCGGCGGGCCCGCCGGCCGCGGCGACGCGCGCGGCCGAGGCGCAGGCGGCAGTAAAAAACGCATTTGCCAGCGCCACGCAGGGGCCGGCAGACATCGCCCTGGCGGGCCAGGCGCATCTGCACATCCCGCCCGATGAACAATGGGTTCCGCCGGATGCCGCACGGCGGCTGCTGCGCGCATGGGGCAATAATCCGGGACCCAGCACCCTTGGCATGGTCACCGGCGGGCAGCCCGGCCATCATTGGGCGGCCATCGTCACCTACGCGCATGAAGGTTACGTCAAGGACGATCAGGCGGGGGATCTCAACCCCACGGACATTCTGGCGCAACTGCGCGATACCACCGAGCATGACAATGACGCGCGGCGGTCACGCGGCTTTCCGCCGTTGGTGCTCAGCGGCTGGGTGCAACCGCCGGTGTATAACAAGGCGACGCACCGGCTGGTGTGGGCGCTGCAACTGCACGAAATCGGCGCCAGCGATCCCGACAGCGGCGTGAATTACAACACCCGCACGCTGGGCCGGGAAGGCTATCTGAGCGTCAATCTGCTGACCACGACCAGCCAGTTCGCGGCGGAAAAACCGTTGGCGGATCAGTTGTTGGCCGGGCTCACCTACGACCGTGGCCACCGCTACCAGGATTTCGACGCCAGCACCGACCATGTGGCCGAAATCGGGCTGGTGGGGCTGCTCGGCGTGGTGGTGGCGCAGAAGCTTGGCATGTTCGCGCTGGCCACCGCGTTTTTCCTGAAATTCGCCAAGCTGGGGGCAGTCGTGCTCGTTGCGATCGTGGCCGGCGTGCGGCGGCTGCTGCGGCGTCGGCCGCGGGCGGCGACGTAGGAAAAAGAAGGAAGCGTTCTTTTTTGAAAAAAAGAACCAAAAAACTTTTGTCCGTTTGGTTCCGCGCTAGGTGAAGAATGTATGGCCACGTGGTGAAGGCGTGGGAGCAAAAGTTTTTGGTTCTTTTTTCAAAAAATAACACTGCCTTCTTCTGATTTGG
>Ga0116228_10006374_pt1 | contig 10543 bp, 5 predicted proteins | sample S1TSphfallax_2_FD_89694 | JGI IMG/M metagenome (GOLD analysis project Ga0116228, IMG submission 89694) | Host-associated microbial communities from peat moss isolated from Minnesota, USA - S1T2_Fc - Sphagnum fallax MG | ecosystem: Host-associated > Plants > Peat moss > Unclassified | place: USA... | reverse complement strand
GGCCACTGTGAGTGAGCCCTGTTGTAACATCTTCTTGATGGAGGTAGGTAGTCAGTCTGTTGCAGTTATTCTGACAGATGTTTGTTGATTATCAAGACTGGCTTTTGATGATCCCAGTGTTGGCACCTCTCCACTAAACAGCACCTTCTTTCTCTTCTTTCTCACAGAGCAATGTAACAACATTTCAGGATTAAAACTGATAGAGCAAAATCAGCATATATCCAAATTGCAATCTTTCTTCTCTAGCAAACTGGAAATATCTTTCATAAGAATAGAGAAATCTCCACTCTCACAATGAAGAAAACACCTACAGCAAGGTTAACACTTCTTCAAGAAGCCACAGAAAGTTCCAAACTAGGAAAGACAAAAACAAACAAAAAACACACAGCAGTATGAACAAAAAGTGCCAGTCTCACACTTGTTCAGGGACCATCAACAGTAGTATGTATGATAGTGACTTAACTACCACAACTTCCCCACTGACTTTATCAGCTCCCTACAGTGGGTAAAGGCCAGTGAAAAGCACCAACCTGCAAACTGAGTTTCTGCCGCAAATCTGGGAGCAATGGGAAGACTCAGCCATACTTCTGGCTAGCAACAGACCACAACACAAAACCAAAACAAAAAACAGACCAACAGAAAGGGAAAAGCAGAGCTTTAAAGGAAAGGGCAGCAGGGAACAAACAAAGAATCGGTGGGCTTACAAGAAGCTCCCCACTTACAAGACTCTAAACAAAATCATTCTGAAAACTCCAAAAGCTGAAATTCCAAAAAGGAATTTGTCTTTCTAGCAAACTGGAAATGCAGAAAATGATGACAATTGACAAAGAATTTCTCTTGACCAGGAGAAGATATTTCACAGCTTCTGGGGGTTTAGCCACTTCTTACTAGTGTTTTGCAATGTGTAACACAAAGTAGGCACAGAAGAAAAAAGGTAGGCACAGGCACTTATTGGAATCTAATCTGATGGTTCTTACATGATGGGCATTTTATTGACTGTGTTCAGATGGTCACAAGATATGATGAGATTGCATCAGCGCTTCAACTTTGGCAAGGTCTTCAGGTGTGTCTACACCATGTGCATCATGATCCACCTTGATCACCTGCACAAATTGACACAGTTGCAAGTTCAGGATGAAGAGGATTTTTGGAGTTCCATATAACTTTCATGAAATACCAAGTATCTCCCCCTAAATGTCATAGAAACCCTACATTTGTCCTACCTTGCAGAAGATGAAGACACAGATTCAGCTACATATATATGATTTGCTGGAATATGATCTGCACATCTTGAGGGTGGCAAGGTCAATAAGAGTTCATGACTTGATGCAAGAGAAGAGCATGCTGGCAACATGGAGGGAAACAGTGAAGATCACATACTTTCATTTTGTATCCATTTTCAAGCACTTTGAGCTGCTCAAGGTCTTCCTGTAACTGTAAAGGTGTTGGTTTCATGTTTGCATACAGTGCAAGAAACTTGGCATCATAGCACTGCAACCAGAACTCCCTAAATCAGACAAAATGGTATAAGGTCCGCGGTGGTTAAAGAATAACAGATGCATAGAGTTCATTTTCACTTATGTCCTGTGCAAATTTTGTCTTTGTAACAGTTCTTGTGAAAATTCAACCAGAAATCCAAACCTATTGTCTTTGAAAAGCACAAGGCTGAACTTCATGTTCAGCAGAGAAGACACCAATCAAAACAAGGGAAGCAGCTAAATACAGACACATGAGCATAAATGACCTACTTGTATGCCAAGGTGCAACAAATAGGGAAACCTTGTGTTTACTGTCCCTTTCCTGCACACCACAAGATTAGTAACTGGAAATGTCAAGAGGAGTTGACTTGCTGAATAGCAAATGATACTGGACATAAAGTTGACACCAGAGTGACCGCATCGATGTGAAAGAAGCTGGAGAACTCAAGTTTTTTGGTTTAAGTTTCTGGTCATCAGGATCAAGGTTTAGTCCAGAATACTTTGTGTAGGTTCCTGGTCACAGAATCTAGAGTGTTGTGAAAGAGGAAGAATCAGATTTCATGAAAAAGGCACAAATGTAAGCTTTAGTTTGTTTACACAAAGACAGGAAATACACAGTAAACATGTCTACTGCAATGTGGGTGATAATCTATGAGGACTTACTTGTTATGGGGAACCAGACCTCGTGAGAAGTAAATGGCGTAACCATTTTGATCGGTGACACATTTTACCCGATTTGTATCCAGTGCATCTTCTGGCTTCAGGGCTGTGACGGCTGTACTGTACACAGCATCTGGAGCCCTCTGCTCCAACATTTCACACACTTTCCTCAGGAGATGAAGCAACTTGCAATCAGAATACTTCAATTGCCCACAAGTGTTTTTTTCACACAATAAAACTGATTACATGTCACAAAGCAGCATAAAGATTCCATGAACATCAGGGTCACAGCACAACTAGTACAGGTTTATGCACAAACTGAAACTCCAAACTCCACAAGATAGATGATGAAATAGTGACCCTCCTGTGTTTCATGCACTAGACTGTCCCTAGGCCTTTATTCACTGTTGACAACATTGCTAAGCATGCCCTGCTGACTTATGTTTAAATTAGAATGAGGAATGGGAAGTACCTGCAATGCCAAGACAACACCATCAATGATTGCAGGATCAATGAGTGGCTCATCACCTTGAATGTTCACCACAATATTGTATTTTGTTTTTAGCTTCCCTAGTGCCTCACTGCAGCGCACTGTCCCTGTAAATGAAATCTTTGAAATGAATCTCATACCCACACCACTAACCACAATCTAAAACACATCATAGTACACATGACAATGATCTTTACCCTAATCCTGACACTTAGTCTTGAACAAGATGAATGGGAAGAGTAGTAGTAAGGCATGCAGAGTTTCAAGCAAAACAGGAATCACCACAGCAAAATTGGGATTGATGGATATACCATTCTCACAGGACTGAGATGTCATAACAACCGTGGCACCAAATCCACGACAACAGTCTGCAATTCTCTCATCATCTGTTGCCACCACTGCATGATTCCCAAGTTGCACATGTCACAACAAGTGTTGAGGTTTTCTTTAAAGGGCAAGCTGCCACCCTCCTCTTCCTACACTGAATTGCAAAGAAGTTGTAGATGAGGGTGTGCGTTTCACCACATACTTCAGAGATCCAAGGTAAAACACAAAACCCATGATCGTCTCAAAAAAGCATGCAGGAGAATATGGCCCAAGTTTGGTGACAAAGAAGTAGGATTTAAAAGGAGTGGAAAAATGGGGGGCAGTGCAACAGTCCATATCTGATTCATTCTTGCCAATGTACTCATTCAAACAGGGTTTGTAACAACCACCACAATCTCAACAGAAGAGGCTTAAAACCCAGGGTTTAGACATACCTACAGCTTCTAGAGCAGTAGCCTGCACGGCTTGCTCCCATGTCCTCTGCAAAGTACAGCCACACAGATCAGCTTCAGCTTCGAGTAGTACTGTAGAGAAGGAAATGAGCAGCAGCCATAAGAACATGCAATTAGAACCCTTGAGGGTAACATGCAGAGCAACGTGCAACGTGCAGTATGAGATGTCGCAATGTGGCCGTGAAGATCTGCTTGATGCTGCCGTCGTGGTAGGGAGGGAAAGAGTGGCAGGAGAAAGTGAAAGAGGGAGAGAACCTGGATCATCGGCTTGCCCAAAATGTGAGCAAGGGGCTTGCCTTCGAAGCGTGACGATTGGAAACGCGCGGGGATGATCCCGACCGCCCGCCTGCGTCCTCCGCTGCACAGCGAGCGTCTGTAGAAGTAAGCAGCGGCTGTGAGACTGATGACAGCTGCGCCTCCAGCGACTGCGGATTGCAGTAGGCTGGGCGCCATACATACACAGGCTCTTGATCTTTGCTTCCCCTGTAGCAGCTTAAGAAAACTTGCGGCCCTACTGACTCTACTAAACAACTGGAGCGACGGAAGCGACCACTTGGAGAGGAATGCAACGACAATGGAGAGCGCGCATGTGAAGAAAACTTGCGGCACTGGCTCCAGTAAACTGGAATGATGGATGCAGCCGTTTGGAGAGGAATGCAGCGACAATGAAGACGAGCGCTTGTGACAACAACACTGTGCTCAACAGACTACGCAACGAAAGCCATGGAACGAGGTCTTCCTTGCAAAACCTACAACACTCTGAACACGCACGAGAAGGAGATTATCAACAACCGACAATCGATCACAATCGACAGGGAGTCCGGCCGATGAAGGGGATGATCACAACCGTAAGCACAGTGCGACAGTTAAGACGCCGAGGTCAGATTCACGAACGGCAGAGTGCGACAATGATGAAGACACGGAGGGCAGATCTAGGAACAGCAGGATTTCTGCGTGGAGGATGCGATGCCTGCTGATGATAAATTCCTTAGCAGGATGCAAGAGTGACGCATGGATTTGTACAGAGCTTCTGCAAAAGAAGGCACATTAGGTAAGAAGCCATCCTCCTCTGATATCTGGAGATGGAGCTAGCCATCAATCAATCTATCCACCTTGCTGCACAAATCTCAAACATGAATCTCCTCAGGTATCAAGCAGAGCACCAAAAGATTGAAACAAGAAGCTGAAAACCTGCTCATCACTCTCTCTTGAGCCAGCAAATGTAAAGTACCTGAGCAGAAAAAAGCTTCTACAGACGGTGTCCAGTTTATCAAGCAGCTCGACAATCCAAATCCCAGTGCAGATCCAGAATTGTTCCATGATTTAGGAGAAGTTCAGATAGATACAAGGAAGAAGGTTCAGACAGATACAAGGAAGAAAGCATCTGCAGCAGCAGTCACACTCAAATCTTCACCCAAAATGTGAGCACAATCTCCAAAACAGTAGCAGATCCGCTACTGTCTGCCTCACAATCACAGGGGGCATAGAGAGAGAGAGAGAGAGAGCAACCATCTTGACCATCTTGACATGAAGATGCAAATCAACTGCATGAGAGAAACTGAACTTGACATGGTACAAATTACACTAAGTGTGTGTGACATGCTAGGTCACAGCAGTGATGCTCCATCTTTACAGACAAAGTCTACAGTTTTCCCCCAGCATGTCCAAAGCTTCTCAGATATATCTGTACAAGAATCATGTTTAAACCAAGAAGTTTACAGAAAGCAAAAGAATTGGGTGGGTTCTATCTTGTCCTGATAGTTGTGTTGGCAAAGATGACATCTGGGTTCCTTATGTGAGGATTCAAGGCAGCAACTTCCTGCCATTTTGCACCTGTGCCATGAATCAGCGAAGAGATGCTCCATAGAGTCTCACCCTTTTGCACTTTGAACTTTGCTGGAGTTGCTGGAAGAGATGGTGGTGGTGGTGGTGGTGCCTTTGTTTTGAGCACTTGATGTTTCAAGGATTTTGACATTCCATTGGCAACAAGCCAGCGTGATCCTGATTGTTGTTGCCTTTGGTTCCCCCAACCCACTTCCCTTCTCCCCCCTGTTGTAGTAGTAGAGTTGTCATCAATCTTCAAGCCCGACACTGTGATGTCAACAATCTTGAACTGCTGCTGCTGCTGTGGGACTGGAGAGACAGAGCTGTGCTCATCTTCCTCACTGTTTCCCTTCTCTGAAATGCACCTCCCAAGTTTGGCACGTGGAGAAGAAGGTACCATGACTCTCTCTGCCTGCACTAATGCCATCATCGGAGCACCCACTGGCTCATAGTCTCTGAGGGGGTCATGGAGCTGGATGAGCATAGCAAGAGTCAATGTATTAATACCTAGAACACCACCTTTTTTACGACTACAGGTTTTACCTGAGTCCTCATCCTTCTCCATGACAATCATATTCTGGTGGAGAGCATTATGAGCAGCCACTGTTGCCAATGAACTCTTGCTTGTCTCTTCATCACAAATTCCTGCATCAAGTCTCATCCACTCATCTAAAGAAATTGCTGTTGACATCAAGTCATTGTTGAAGATATCTGAGGCTGTTCCTACAGCTGAATGCCCTCCTTCCAACAAGTGTAAAGCTGAAGCTCCCTCAAGCATTCCAATTCCCTCACCTCCTTGCTTGACCTTGAAGCCACCACCACCACCACCACCACCTTTTATGGCTTCCCTTTCTTGTTGCCATGAAAGTGCATCTACACTATAGGGTGCATCATTTTCTGTCATCTCAGACTGTATCTTCAGCCCTTCCATTGCTAAAGCTTCAATCTTCTCCATAGCACTTGGTGCAAGATCCTCAAGGGACATATATGGATTGAATGATGAGTTTGCCATCTGGTTTGGTTTCCTGTCAGAACCTCTAGTGTAAGTATCAAGACCTGAACCAGCTTGATTCCCCAGTGCATTTCTGCTGCCACCATATCGAGCTGCTTCAGACCCGAGAATAATCCCTTGGCCACTTTCCCCAGGGCCTAAAGCTTGATATCTGCAGTTGGCAACAGGAAAAACATTAAGCTCAGACATATTCCAAAAGTAACGTATCTGACGGTGATGGAAACTGCAGACATTTGAGAGAAATTACCTGTTCTTATGATTTCCTTGCCAGTATGAGTTTCCTCCCAGAGCAGCAAGGCCCTGGCTTGAAATATGATCGACTGTCATTCCTGTGATATCCTCCAAGGGCATCGTCATCATAGCTTGAACAGCCATACCTTCCATGCCAGCAGTTGCCATTCGCCGCAGTATGTCCAAAGAAGTTGAACCCATCTCAGACGACACAACAAGTGGTTTTGAGACTTGCATGACTAATCGCGCACTCCCTTCATCACAGCCTCCTGGAAAATGCACAGCGCTCATAGACCTCAGACACCCACCACCATGCACTGGAATCACAGGACCAAGGCCCCTTCCCAATGAAGGTGGTGGTGACATAGGTAGTAGAGGAGGAACTAGTAGTGCTGCTGCAGCACTGTTATCATTGTAGTTGTCAAGCTTGGAAGGTCTAGTAGGGGGAGGAGAGCCTTCAAAAACCTTTGTGTTCAGTCCCCATTCATTCATTAATGCCTCCGTCTCCTCATCCTCCAGTGCTCGAGCTCGTGTCTTGCTTCGCATCATCTGTATCGCCTTTTGGAGCTCAAGTTCAGCCGCCTCCATTATAGCAACCAGTTCCAAGTCTTCTTCACTGCTCCATCCTGATTATCAATCATCCACAATTACACCCACAACATTGTGAGAAGAAAATTTCTCTCTGGAAAGAAAGCATTTCAGTACAAGAGAAACTGGTAACCAGGAAATATTTTCAAGGAGCTTGACCTGATGGGGAGAGATTTCCAACATGAGAGGAGGGCTTATTCATGGAATGTGCATGATTGTCTGGAGCTCCCATTTCCAGATTTCTGTTATTATGCAGACTTCCGTTGTGGCTATGTTCAAAGGAATCTTCTGTGAGGTTGAAACCCAACCCAATGCGACCCTCAATCAATGCCTCCTGCTCAAATTGCTTCAGTACCTGTGCCCGGGGTGAATCTGCCTCACTATCTGAACTCATCAAACCTGCTGCTGCAGACAGTTCTCCTTCCTTCTCCAACAAGTTGAGAAACTCCCCTGCCACAAGATCAATCTCATCATCAGAATTTAGTATGATACTTCTCTTCGCTTCTTGCTTTGCTTTCTGGACTTCTTCTTCTGCTTCTTCTTCTTCTTCCAAACCCGCATGCTCTCTGTTCTTTGTTTCAATCTCATCCAGCTTCTTGTGGTGTGTTGACTTCTCCCTCTTCTCCCTCTTGTCCATCTCGTCATCATCATCATCATCATCATTTTCTTCTTCTTCTTCTTCTTCAGCCCAACTTGTACCTTGTCGACTAGTTGTTTCTTCCTGCAGGATGGAAATAGGTGATTGCATACAGTCCTGTTGTCGAGTTATTCTCGCAACATTGTTCTCATTCTCATTCTCCTGTATCAAGAACTCAACATTCCTGCTCCTCTCATCACCTTTGCCACACTCTTCACCATGTGCATCCATCACATCTAAAAGCTCCTGCATTTCACCATCATCTATTCCAGGAATCTCTCTGTACCTGTCCTCTTCTTCTACATGATCAAGAATCTCCAGTGCTGCAGCAGCACCACCACCATTCCCTGCTTCTTCTGATGAGTCTTGTCCTGTTAGTGACTCTTCCTTGGGAGAAGAGTTGCTATTGTCCTCCTCCTCCCACCCCCCCGTGCACAGTTCTTCCCATGACTCTGCCTTCCGGGATGTGTCAGCAGTGATCTCCATTTCCCCTGCTGCAGGTCGAGACCTCTCTTCTCTAGTCAAAGAATCTACATTGATCACCACCTCTTGTTCCTCACCAATCTCTGCTGGATCTGAATGCAACAAAATCCCACATCCACCACAAGATTCAAGCTTGCTTAGTATGTAGTTGCAATGTTTCAGAGGTTTTCATGGAGTGTGCTTCACAACAACCCATGAGGTTATGGAATGTAATACTCACCTTCTGCTATCTGCTCCTCCTCTTCCTCCTCCTGCTGCTCATCACAAATTTCTTCTTCATCAACTTCTTCTTGTTCTTCGTCATCCATACGCACCATGTCCTCAGCTGCCTCAATGTCACCAAATCCTTGAGAAGAGAAATGCTGCAACATTGTACCATTCTCAAGTCCCCGATCAACAACCACAAACTCATCACCACCTTCATTATCATCATCTTCCTCCACCAACTCTTCCTCCTCAGCTTCATCATCTCTCGGTTGCATGCGGGCCTCTTGTTTGCTTCTTTCCTGAGGAGGTGTTGTAGCAGCAGCAGGCTGCTCATCAGCAGAAGCAAACCTCGGGGGAGTTGGTGGAGTCAGTGTGGAATCCGTAGTATGTGAGAAGAAAGAAGGTATTGTAGAAGAAGAAGAAAGAAGGCCAGAATCTCTGAATGCTTGGAGGGATTCAGGTCGTGAGTAAGCTCTGAGTGCATTTCTTCCTAGCATGTAAGGTTTCTCAGAGGATTCGTCAAGGTTCAGATGCTCCATGCCCATCATGTATTCGTAGTCCATGCTAGGTGGCTCTGACATAGCAGGCGAGAATTGAGCATCTGAGGATCTTCCAGCATGATGATGATGATGATGCGGCACTGACAATCCCTGAGGTGAATTGGGGAGACTGTTGTAAGATCGCAGTAAGGGTTTCATCAGGGGCGAAGAATCCATGTACCTGGAGCTCAATAGACTGCTGGACAGCAGCTGCTGCGAGTCCTTGCCCAAAAGCAGCTGGTATCCAAACGTGACCACAAGAGTTCCTCCTTTGGCTTTGCCAGCGAGCTTGAAACTCGTTATCCATCGCTTCTCCTCGTCGTCGAGTGTTGTGCTATTCTTCTCAGGATTTGCAGGAAGAAGACGAGTCAAGTCCAGACGATGTGTGCCAAGTACAAGGGAATCGATATCCAGGGCAATCACCGCAAGATCGAAGTTCTTTGGCTCGTACTTGATGTCGCCGGAGCCGCTCTTGGAGCCGTAGATAGTGGATTTCAAGCTCAGAGTTTCTTCGAACTCGGCGGAGCCTTGGAAGACTCGTGATGGCACAGTTTGTGTCATGGCTTCTTTGCGTTTCCAAGAGACGGAGAGACGAAGACCGTTCATTGTCGCTGGAAGTCCCTCAATCCCATGCACGTGCATCGTAAAAACGCAATGGAATCGGTGTTGCGCTATCCGTGCAATGGCTCGGAATGGTTTCCAGTTCCAGAATCCCTTCTTCTCCTTGGGTGGTGCTTCCAGTTTCTGGCTGAATTGGAGGTTGTCTTCTAGCCATGCCGGAAAGTTCGTCACTTCCGGCAAGTTTCTCTCGAAGCCTTGCGAATGCCATGGTTGCAGAAGCGCATATCCCTGCTGCTGCCCTTCTTCTTCTCTTTCTCCCTGCTCCTCCAGCTCCCGTGGATTCAGACTCGTTGCCCTTCGCGGCGCATCCAGCCGGTATGTCTCGGATCTCTTCGTAGATGAAGTAGGCGAAGGCGCAGGCGCAGCTACGCGCACAGGTGAAGGTGAAGAAAATCCCCTGTCAATTGAGAGAGTTCGCGTCTTCGCGGGCGACCCAAGTGCAGCATCAGCAGCAGCCGAAGATAGCATCAAAGGAGTCAAACCTCCAGCTCCGGGCGGCCTCGGGAACGACTCACTTAAAGCCCGAAGAGGCGGCAGCATGCTGTCGCTCCTTCCCTGCTGCTGCAGCATATGCGGTGATCGCACTTCTTGCCCCCCCGGACTGAAAGACGACGATCTGAACCCATTCCTGACTGCCAGATATGGAGACGCCGCAGTTCCAGATTCCTCAATTGTGCCCAAAAATGGCGACTTGGGCTCCATTCTCGCACTGCCATGGAAGGAAGGAGAATACCGCTGTTCTCCTCTCCTGCTTCCGAGGTACGGTGAAGACGAAGGCTCTTGCAAGTGATCTCTTCTGGCTCCTAGATATGGAGATGCAGGAGGCTCTTGATCTCTGCGGAGAGCTGCTCCTAGATACGGAGATAATGGAGGCTCTGGATCTCTGCGGGGAGCTGCTCCTAGATACGGAGATGATGGAGGCTCTGGATCTCTGCTGCGAGCTCCTCCTAGATACGGAGATGATGGAGGCTCTGGATCTCTGCTGCGAGCTCCT
>Ga0116228_10006373_pt1 | contig 10544 bp, 5 predicted proteins | sample S1TSphfallax_2_FD_89694 | JGI IMG/M metagenome (GOLD analysis project Ga0116228, IMG submission 89694) | Host-associated microbial communities from peat moss isolated from Minnesota, USA - S1T2_Fc - Sphagnum fallax MG | ecosystem: Host-associated > Plants > Peat moss > Unclassified | place: USA... | reverse complement strand
TGCTAGAGATCGATTAGTAGGGCGCCATGCTTCTCGTCCTTGAGGGATTTCCATCTCTTTCATGCAAGAGGTCCTCATCACTGCAAGCAAAGAAGAGTTGCTCATAGTCTCTTCCCCATGAAAACTTAATCGCAAGCAAGGAATATTGCTCGAATATAAAACAATGAGAGCAAATCATCAAACAGTGGTTTTAGTTTTTTTCTCCCTTGACGTGCGCAGTAGAATACCTTGCTTCTGTCTTTTGCCTCCTTGGATTTTGCTTCTTCTGGTTTGCAAAATTGCAGTCTGGATTTCAACATGCCAATAAGTAAGCATATTTTTTTCTAATGCTAATTACAACCATCTCCGATGATCTCGTGAGTCTAAGATAGGTCTCTGAGTTTCAAAATCGGACTGGAAAAGACATCGATGCCAATTACTAATCCGTCGTGTTTGGCATGGCAAATCCAAAGAAAATGCTTGTAGACATTGAGTCCTCTATGTTATGAAGAGTCATGAAGATAGAAAATCTGATCTGCCTAGTTTGTGTGCTACAATCTTGTGCTACATGAGTTTGAGAGAGAGATCAAACAAGGACAATTGTGACTAGAGTGGACATTGGTGGCTGTAGATTGCACACACCTTTCCAAAGTACTGAGGGACGAGTATTTCAGTGAAGAATTGTAGTCAAGAATCGTATGAATTGGTGCACCCATCTTGTTTGGAGGGCAATCAATCAGATTTCGGTTAAAGCCTTGAATCAAAAGACAATCTGGACTGCAGATGCATGATTCACTCTACACTTGTGGTTTTATTTTGAAGAAAATAGATCTCTTCTTTGCAGCAGACACTAGGTACTAGGTGTAACAAAGAGGATCTTCATGGATCCCAAAACATGAAAGGAGTTTTTTATCTCAAATCAAAACTGAGTTTTCTGTGGGAAGAAACCATAGATCTTATTTTTAAATGATGAACTTCAGTTCTAATGACAAACTCCTGCTTGTAGCTCATTGAAGGTCGTAGCTCCTGAGTCCAAGCCTCTAGGAGATATGTTGCTCACGCTGTATATGGTTGTGGTCCTCTCAATTGCAATCAGATATGCTGCTGTCCTTTCATCAAACTCAGTCACTAGACAAACACACTAAGCAATTGATTTCATTGGAGTATCAAGACCAACACAAGGCATTGTGTTACGAATATAAGAATGCCCACAATTCAATGTTGGTGGTATTCCTCATACTAAGCAGCTGATTTCATTGGAGTATCAAGACCAACACAAGGCATTGTGTTATGAATACAAGATTACCATCGTTGCAAGAATTGCAATGTTGATGTTTGATATGCTACAATTCGATTTTGGTGGTATTCCTCACACCAAGCAGCTGATTTCATTGGAGTATAAAGACCAACACAAGGCATTGTGCTACAAATATAAGAATGCCATTGTTGCAAAAGGGTGATGTTCGATATGCTACAATTCAATGTTGGTGGTATTCCTCATACTAAGCAATTGATTTCATTGGAGTATCAAGACCGACACAAGGCATTGTGTTATGAATACAAGATTGCCATCGTTGCAAGAGTTGCAATGTTGATGTTTGATATGCTACAATTCAATGTTGGTGGTATTCCTCGCACCAAGCAGTTGATTTCATTGGAGTAAAAAGACCAACATATGGCATTGTGCTACGAATATAAGAATGTCATTGTTGCAAAAGGTTGATGTTTGCTATGCTACAATTCAATGTTGGTGGTATTCCTCATACTAAGTAGTTGATTTCATTGGAGTATCAAGACCGACACAAGGCATTGTGTGACCAATACAAGAATGCCATTGTTACAAGAGTTGCAATGTTGATGTTTGATATGCTACAATTCAATGTTGGTGGTATTCCTCACACCAAGCAGTTGATTTCATTGGAGTAAAAAGACCAACATATGGCATTGTGCTACAAATATAAGAATGTCATTGTTGCAAAAGGTTGATGTTTGCTATGCTACAATTCAATGTTGGTGGTATTCCTCAAACTAAGTAGTTGATTTCATGGGAGTATCAAGACTAACACAAGGCATTATGTTGTGAATATAAGAATTTCATCATTACAAGAGGTTGATGTTGGATAGGTTCCAATTCAATGTTGATGGTATTCGGGCTATCAACAAAAGTGTGATTTACAACCTCAATAATTTGTTGAACTTTTGACAATTTTCATGTTAGAAAAAAGGAGGTTCCATGTTACATGTAAACAAATTTCCCCACTGTTTTGTGAATTTGATTATGCATAATTCATCTAACATGTGTTTTTTTAAAAATAGTATTTCACATGCTTGTGGGTGCAAGCATGTTAAAGTAATTTAATTTGCAATTCTTGTTTTCTTGAATGAAAGTAGTCATAAAGTGAATTTTAATAGAGAAAACTTTGAAATACTTTTTAGTTTAATGATAAATTTGAAAATACTTTTTGACTTATGTTTTATGTTCTTAATATGCATCTAGGTAAAGTTTTGAAAATGCAAGTAGATACAAGTGGGTGTTTCAAATTGATTTCAAATACATGAAAATGGGATTTTAATTAGAATTATGGTATTTTCAAGTTGATGACACCTTAAAACATATTAATTACTTTAAACTTTTGCAAAGTAAGGTCATATTTTGTCAAGTCTTCAACTTAAAAATAAGTTCTAACACATTTTTCCTAGCTAAACTAAAAGTTACTTATTACATATTTTTCTTACAATAAAATTTTACAACTTGGTATGCAATTATTATAAATTTAATGAAGTGCATGATGGTTTCATAATGATGATTCGAAGAGGTTTTGAATTTACTTTCTTCCATTTATATCTAAAATAAAAGATTACAATGTCAAACTATATTTTTTTGGCCTATTTTTGTGTGTTTATTCCAAACATGCTAACTTATAATTTGTCAGAAACAATCCACAACATTTGGCTCCAACAATTTGAGAAAAGGGGTTCTTACTTAGACACTGCCACTTTTGATGGTTATATGTGATCTTTCAATCATAATGCATTGTATAAGAAGTACTTGAAAGGTGGTACATCTAGACAAGGTTTGAATAGGAATGAACTTCATTTGTGTGTAATGAGTGCCTCTAGCAACCCATTGCAAATGGCAATTGTTGTCACAAATTATGTTTTGAGCTTCTCCTTTACATTAAAGATGCCACATTTGGAAAGTATAAAAGTTTTTGAATCCTACAAATGACACACAAATCTTCCTTCAAAGTTAGAAGGGGATTGTCACAAAGATGATTATGTTAATTTCTTTCATTCATGAATTGACATTTCACATCAACACTAAATTAAATGTTAATGGTCACTACTACAAAATCATGGTTTTTATGTTACCAACATCATGTTTAAACTAATACATAGTCAAGATTTAAACAAAACTAATAACTTGAAATGCTTAAATGTGTCCCTCATGATTAACATAAAAAACAACAATGTTCATTCTAACTAAAAAAATTAACATAATAATGAAATCAAACAATATGTTGCACACATGGAAAATGTGCATGCATGTCCATGTGAACTTGTTTATGTTAATTAATAGAACTAACATGATTGAAGTTAGTCATAAAGTATGACACACATGATTATAGTGTTATTTTTTACTAACATAATAATAATAGAATGGAAAAAGCCATGTTTTCATTTTTCAAATTTTCATTATGAAAAAAATGACAATAAATTATTATTCATAATTATTAAAATAAATGAATAATTTAAAAGGGGAAATTCTTGGGGGAAAAATGTAATGAAAATTTGGAGTATTAATCTGCATTTTTCTATTTTATTAATATTATTTGTAATAAATCATAATAATTAACTAATTGTACATGTTAATTATCAATTGTTCAAATTCCATGATTTAATTACTATTTATGATGAATCAATTAAACACACATTTATTTCCAAATTAAACTAGCCCCGAAATAAACCTTTTTGATTTATTTATGATAAAATGACATGAATAAAATGAATGCATAAAATTTTAATTTTTAAAAAATAAATAAATTTTTGTAACATTGAATTCAAAATTTTTACTTTTATTACAAAAATTTATATATGATTAAAGATGTAAAAAAGTTAATAACATAATTTCACAAGTGCATTTTTTTAATGACTTAACAATAAATGTATGGCATAAATAAAAATAATTAAATTAATGTAATGTCTACAAATTTAGATGACCATTATTATAAAATTGAAGTGAATGACAAAAATAAAGAAACTAGATGTACCTAAGTAATTATATTAAAAATTTGTAACCCCAAGAAAAAAATTAAACATTACTTGAACTTTTGAAACATATATATATATATATATATATATTATTTTATTTATTTATTTTATTTTTCACATCATGAAATTGTAAAGAATCACAAAATTCAATGTGATTTTGATAATAAATTAATTTACCTAAATAATATTATATTACAACCTAATCAAAGATTTTAAATATTATATATGAGTTTTTTAATTAAGTGTTTAATTATATATTCACGTTTTTAAAATTTTACAAAATCAATGTAATTATAAAAGTAAATAAATTAGATGTACCTAAATAATATTTGAATACATAATTGAATTCAAAGTTTCAAACAATAAATTTGAATTTGTTAAATGATAATTTAAAATAATGATAATTTACATAGATTTTTAAACTAAAGGAAATTCAAAATTAAATATATCTTACCAAATCAAGTATTTAATTTAATTGATTTGGCATGGTTTAGGGTTCAAATTACAAAGATACAAACTTCAAATTTTTAACCTACCAAATCAATTAAATTAAATAGTGAAATAGAAAACATTAAATTTTTTTTGTTCAAAATATGTGTTTATATATCTTGTGTTATCATTTTTTATCATCACATGAGGTCATGGCTTGGTGGTTAAGGCTTTGAAGTGTGCCCAAAGATGTTGTGAGTTCAAATGTCATTTTAAGCACTCATCATTAAAAAAAACAATCTCAAGTTTGGGACCAATACAATGTCAATTAACAACATTAAATCTTAAGCCAAAGGTGGGAACATTTTACATTCATTTATAATTCAAAAAAAGTAAAATATAATATAATGTCATTAAACATAGATATAAATAATTTATTTCTTAATTTAAAAAATCAAATTATTGATGCCACATCAACTAGTAGCATTAATCATCTTAATCATTTTGGATAATAATTTTAATCATTTTAGACAATTATTTTAATCATGTTAATCATGTAATTTTAGTCATATTTATATTTTTAATTTTTTTTATTACATTAAATTTTATCCATTGTTTAATGTGACTAAAAATTTAACTACACTCAATCACAAAAACCAACATAAATATCAATTTTGTGAAGGTATCCAACTTGCTAGATAAAAATCAACGATTCAAGGTAAGGTTCTTGTAACCTAAACCTCAATTGACATCAACTTGTTCGGAAGGTTTTTTATTTTGAAAAAATGTGATAAAACCAAAATCAAAGGGTTCAAATTTTGGAAGAACCTAATTCAAACCCATACCTAAGGAACCATCACATAAATTTTTAAATGTTAGAACCAGACCATAGGTTTTTTTAAAAAGGAAGAATTGGACAACATTGGTAAAAACTATAGTTTTATAATAGTGGGTGGTATGTCCATTGATCATGCAAGATGTGAAATTTAGATTTTCACACACAATGGTGGGGAAGTGTGCAAAAACCTTTGTGGATGTGGGTTTGGCAAATTGACCATTATCTTCCCAAATTCAAAATTGAATGTTTTTCTTTACAAAATAATGTTATCGTAATACCTTCTCAAGTTCAATAAAAACTATATTATTTTCAAAATTTCCAAAATTTTAAAAATTAAAGTCCCTTAATGTTGATTTTTTAAAATTATTGTTTACTAAAGCCAAAATTTCATAGGAATCTTGAGCTATTTCAAAAAATTCTCTTTTGTTGCTAAACATTCCCTAAGAAGGTCTGTTCAATGCCTTTTATGGGCATGACAATGTACCCCTATAAAGAACTGCGTTGTTCTACCACATGGTTCTTTAATTTTTTCCTTTTTTGACTTTGTGTATGCAATAAATGTAAAAAATAAACCCTACTTTTCAATGTTTGATGGTATGCCAATGGTTAATGTTATATTTTGTGCAGGAAAGGATTTGGGATCAAAACTTGTGTCTGGAAGCAAAATGTTTGTGCAAAACATTGGTGACAAATAACATGCGAATATTTTTAAATTCAAATGGAGTAGCTATTGAAATTAATGGTATTGTCACGATGATTTGAACTATTGTACTATGGGAGGCTTGGGAAGGAAGTATCACTTGATAAGCTTCATGTGCCTATAGTATGTTTTGTCCAAAAAGGCACAATTTTTTGTCAATATCAAATAATAATGTTAATTTTGTTATTTATGAACAATTTAAATGTCCTCTTCACAATCTTTTTGGCAATGAAAGTTCTGCCCCTATGCACCAACCATTGGATGCATATTCTGGGCCAAAATATCATAACAATAAAAATATTTGATAGCTTGGGACATTCAAACTCTTGAAAGAACATCAAAACAAGTGGGAAATAGATTGTGCTTTAACAACAACTATTTGGCCACTTGGATGGGTGCCTTTTTTAGAGTATGGACTCATATATAACATCACTTTCAACACACCCCAAACCATTAAACAATATGAAGTGATAATTGGAGATTTCCCAATCTACATTTACATTAACTTTATCACAATGATGGCAAGTTCATTGGGTAGGCAATAGAAGCGGGTGCACTATAAGCAAATTTATTACATTTTTCAACATATTATGTACTATGAATTTTTTTTAAAATTCATTCATCATTTGACTTCAAGTTGGAGCAAAGTTTAATGCTTAACAAATCATTTGAAGCGAGTCAACTCTTGTCCTATTTAGAAAATGTAATAAAATCCAAAATGACAAACTATTGTAATTTTTGAAAATGGACATTATAATACATTTATTAACATTTGTCCTCTATTTTTTTGTGTGTCTTTTGTCATGAATGTGGAATGCAAGAAAGTCCATTTGAGTTATATTGTTTAAGATAGTATATCCAACTGTAAATAAATTTTAGAAGCAAGTTGGTTTATATTACTTAAAGCTTCAAACATAATCCAAGATTGACAACTAGTTCTTGTCTATGGAGATGGACAACTTATATTACATAAGCACATCTTAAATACTATTTTTTTTTCATTTAGCTATTCTTTTGAATTTGCCTAATCAAATATTTGGATGAATATATGTGCATTGCAAAATTAATGACTATAATACAACTTCCATTCAAATGATCCTTTTGTCCATTCCAATGTTTCAAAAGTTTTCAATCCTTCACATTTAATCCATGCTTAAAATATTTGTTCACATCATCAAATATTCTACTGATATGATAAGGTATATTCAGAAAATATTTCACATGTGTGAATTTATTTATTTTTAAATCCTTCAAGCTCACTTGCTCATGAAGTAACATCATTGTATACAAGATTATGTACAAGGTTGTAATGTAATATCCACCATATCAATTAGTGTATGGTTTTCATCCATTAATGTTAATAAAATACATGTTCTACCATCTTTTAGTGGAGGACCATGAGATGCAAACCCAATACAAATATTAACAAATCAACTATATGAGTTGGAAAATCCATAAAAATATTGGGTGGATGCACAAAAAAACATATCCAAAGCTTAATAGAACAAGTATGTCTACGAACAACATCATCTAAAAAAGAAATTTCAATTTGACAATTATGTGTTCTAGTTTCCAAAAAAAGAAAAAGAAAAAATAGCAAATTCAAAAAAGGTGGTATGGATCATTACCAAAAAAAATTGTTACCAAGAAAATGATATTATTATTCATTTTGGGTAAATGTGAACCCAACCATGTGTTGGTTAATATTAGGACATTCAAACCACACAAGTATGTTGATTAAACAATTTCAAAACCAATAATAAAAAAGGCTAGTTGGGAATGTGTGGAAATAGGTAGTAATCCACACATTAAATTTGCAATTAAACCAATGTATTGAGATATGATATTATAAGTAAAATCACTTATAAAAAACAAATAGATGACATGTCATAAGTTGGAAGAATAGAAAGTAATTAAGAGAAGAAAAACTTGTGAAAAAAGAGATATTAACATGTTGCGACATAATATGTTAATGTATAGCGAAAAAGTAAATGAAATTAAGCTACCAAAACATGTGGACATGATAATGCAACTATTAATTAATCACAAATATCTCGCATATATTCAATTAACATGTTGCCAAAAAAAATGCAACTAAGAAAAGTAACTTCCATTTTGAACAACAAACCTTTAAAATGTACTCAACTTTTACAACAAAAATGAATAGTACTAATAATTGTTTCAAAAAATAACTAACATTTATTATGTTGTCATTTCTTTGATGTTTTATATATGAAAGTAAGACATCATGGGTGTAAAAAAAAATCAATTGATTACATAGAATTATGTGAAAAGCTATGGAAGGAAAAACAAATGAAAATAAAAAAGGAAAAGGAAGAGAGAAGGCATGCTTTAGGATACTTGTATGTAAAGGCATTGTAAGTATGTTTTTCAAAATGTTTGCCTCTAACACCATCAAGTTCCAACACCACCAAACTCCTATTGTTACCTTCCATCGATTGGAATGTTAATTATTGTGAAATATTGGTGTAGGTTATGGTTTCAAAATATTTGGCTAAAATCTTTCATAAGCTATAAAGTGATGTTATAAACGTTTCAAAGTGTTAAAATGGATGTGGGGCAATTTACCTAATTGTTTTAAGATGCATTATAAAAGAATCAACTACAAAATTGAAGGTCGACATTTACAAAATCTTCCACATCTTTGTGTAGTTTTTCCATATTAAAAAAAATTATATATGACCTCACTTTCCAACTCGAACCCATTATCATAAGGATTTGCTCCAAAGTGGCATCATTACCATGTACCCTATCCTAGGTCTTTTTGTCATTTGATAAAAAAAAATCTCAACACACATCATTTAGATTAGGTACAAGGTATAGCACATTTTAATGACCATGGTGGGAACCTTTTCAAATTCGACAAATATTGAAACAAATTTGAACATATACATACCATGTCATCATTTTCACACAAGGTCAATGCCCTATTTTTTCTTATATTTGAATGCATTTTCTAAGTTGTATTCCTAATGTGATGATATGAAATGTTGTAAGTTGGGCATACAATCGTTTATGGAATGGTGTTGAATACAACACACATCAATTATATTGCATGAAGACATTAAAGCATTGAAGATGGTACATGTGAAGAATTGTGCTCAAAGCTCACCCCTTTTTTGGTCCATTATGGTTGAGGAGGATTGTGCACATGCTCCATCATATGTGAAAGCTTGAAATGTTGGCAAAAAAAATGCATTTGACCTATTATGGATTGGGTTGAATAGTACTCCCACTCCTAGTGTGAATAGTTAGGCCAATTTATGTATTGTTCCCATCATTTCATTTGAACAAGTCTTTACAAAACAATTAAGTGCATTCACCATGAAGTACATAACATAATTATATGGTTTTAAAATCACATTAAACTTTAATTTTGATTGATTGTTATGATTAATATAACCTACAAGTTATATTACTTTTATTTTTCTATTAGATAGGAATGTACAAAAGGGGTTAATATTGTAAAGAATAATCATAATTGTTTTGTTAAAAAAATGTCTTTAGGTGTTATGAAACATAGCTCAAAAACCATGTTTGATTACATAATTTTAACAAAAATGAATAAATAAGAAATAAAACTATTTGTTCAATTTTTTTTCATATTTTAACCATAAATAGAATAAAATATGTTTTACATGATGGCATAAAAAATTAATAGTATAAAACATCAAATTTTGTGAAATTGATGTTAGAATCTTCAAGAAATTCATACATCATTTGCTTGATCACACATGGTTCAAATATAAACTCATTGTTTGAAAATTAAGAAAAAGTCATAACTATTTGTTTGGAGGAGGTTTTGCTAGAGGTTTTGGCGGGTTTTTTCATTTTGTCATATTTGATTCAAATTGAAATGTCATATTTTTATTTTTATTTTCAATTCTATAAATTAGTTGAGGTTAATGACTTCCTTGGTCACATGTGGTCTACATCTGAACCCATAGTCAAAAAATCAAAACAAGTTATAGCTTTCTATTTGGAGTGGGTTTAAGTGAATTTTTTTTACGATTTTGCCATATTGATTCAAATTGGAATATTCTATTTTTTATTTTTTTCAATTTTAATTTAGGAAAAAATCCATGAACTACAACATCACATGTGGTCCAAGTTGAATTCAATTTTAGAAAAAAAAAAAAAAAAAAATTTTAAATTTTTTTTTGTAATATTTATTAAAATATATATAAAAAAAAAAATTATAAAATTTTTTTTTTTTTTTTTATAAAATTGAATTCAAATAGAACAACATGTGATGTTGTAATTAATAAAATTTTTCCTAAATTAAAATTGAAAAAAATAAAAAAT
>Ga0116228_10006372_pt1 | contig 10545 bp, 8 predicted proteins | sample S1TSphfallax_2_FD_89694 | JGI IMG/M metagenome (GOLD analysis project Ga0116228, IMG submission 89694) | Host-associated microbial communities from peat moss isolated from Minnesota, USA - S1T2_Fc - Sphagnum fallax MG | ecosystem: Host-associated > Plants > Peat moss > Unclassified | place: USA... | reverse complement strand
TAAACATGTTCTTTAAGCTTTAAAATCAAAGGAACAATGTGTGAGAATTTGACCTCATTTGATTTCATAAGTGTTTGCTCACCGGCCTATTTACCATATATGAAAGAAAGAAGAAGCCCTAAGAGTGATGAAAAGATCCTCCTAGGAGGGATTTAGAATGGGAATACATTGTGAATTTAGTTTTAGTGGTAGGGTAAAGCCTGATGATGGGGGCATGTTCAAAATAAAGGGCCCGGGGATAGGCTGCAGTGGACCTCAGCGGCCCCACATTTTGGGAATGTCCACCACTTATGGCCTTTACTTTCCATAAAGCAAAATGCAAAACATTACCATTAACATAATGTAGACTAAGAGGGCTTTAGAGGTGGAGGGTCCTTACATCTACTCCTTAAGATTGGAAGGATCTTACACCTACAAGTAGGCATAATTTTCCTCACACTCTTCATGAATATGGACAAGATCCCCTTTTTTTTTTTTTTTCCTAAGAGGGATATTCATCCATATAAGGTGCCTTTCAAACACTCTACGAAACTGCTCCAAGTGCTTTATGTGTAAGGTAGGGTAGGCACTAAGCCCAAAGGCATTGCCCAATGTAAAAATTGATGATTTTTATATAATTCTTTTTCTAATGTTATACCGAGCAAGTGAAAAAAATGGATGTTGCAAAGTTTGTCAAGTAAGGGTGCCTTCAACTACACTAGTGAAAATCACCATGGTCTTTACAAAGTAGGGCACTTATTTTGTGAATGCCCTTCCACCTCGGGTAGGCACTTATTTTGGGACCAGCTTGCTCCAAGGGTGTTTAGGGTAGGCACTTATTTTGGGAACACCTTGCTCCAAGGGTGTTGAGTGTTTACCTGACTTGGATGTAAAGCACTAACAGAATGTTTCTCCATTTTTCTGTTATACCTTCTGGAAAAGTCTTGCATTTTGAAAAATGAAACACTTGCTTCCTTGAGTGGAGGAATTTCTCTTGCTCTGCTCTCCAAATACACTAATTTTTTTTTATTTTTTTTCTGCTGGTGCTTTTAGTAATAGCAATAGACACCATCACCACAATTACCCTCTGGGCCAAACCAACAATACCCAATTAATTATATGGTACTATTATTCTATGTGAGAAGGTAACAAGAGAAAAGGCAACATATTAGGTTTGAAGCTAAAAGCTATATACCCAGTGTATGTTTCCCATAACAAAGGACAAGTCTTGCTTTCAAGTATTGCCAAAAAAGTTTTGTTTTCCTGAATTAAATAATAGCCCATGATATCCACCAAATCTAGGTAGATGGGTAAAGAGTCTAAAGAAAGCAAATTAGGTATTATTGTCATGCATAAAGTTTTTGAGAATCCTGGGGGTGGGGTAGGGGGAGGAGGCTTCCTGTCATAACTTAGGAGGAATGAAGAAGGATTCTAAAATAAATCCTTAAGAAAGAAAGAAAAAAGAAAGAAAAAAACTCATCTTTAATATATATTGCTTCATTTTAATTCTTCTTTCCTTGAAACATTGAAGATAATAGGCCTATAAAGCTGAAATGGGTTATGTATTAGAAAAGAAAAAGTGGCTAAAGAAAGAATGAATCCCTTAATTTGTTTCCTATTATTATTATTAAAGGTTTTTAATGGGAGAAACACATTTCTTTCTGTCCATAAGTAAGTAAGTATTCTTTCTTTCATTGGTGGGCAGAAAAGCATGATCCGGGCAGAAGATGGGCAGGAAGAGTTCCAGTTTGGGGCAGCCCGGATGTTCCCCCGGGGTGGCCATGGCATGGCCATCGCGGTGCGCAAGGCTGTGTGTGGTCGCTCGCGGCGTTGCGCTCCGCTTCGCTCGCTTGCTCGCTCGATCGATCGATCGATCGATAGCAAGGTCGATCGAGATCGTCACCATGTTATCGCAACGGCGGTGGCAGCATCAGAAGATTTAGTCCTAGCTTCTTCTTCTTCTTCGTCTCGTCCTTGTGCTTTCTTTTGGTTTTTGGTTTTTTGTTCCTTGGAGTGTCGCAGCAAACAACTGCAAGCTTTGCAGATCCGGATGTCCCTCATCTTCATCTGTTATTGTTTCCTCAAGTGTTCCTTTATCCCCTTTGTGCACCGAGGAAGAAAAAAATCCGAGTTGTCGCGTGAGAAGTACTATCTCGACGTCTGCAAGCCGCGGGGTTCAGCAACTCCCTCCCAGCTGGCTGGCTTCCTTAGACGGTAATCAGCTACCTTAGCAGTTCTGGTATCATCAGTTTGTTTTGCCTCGTGATGTTCTCGCACCGGACGTCTTCATTATGGGAATTTTGATTTCTGATTCTTCTGTTTTGCAGAGGAATCCGATCGAAGAAAGTGAGCGCCGGCCGGTGGAGATGTGTGCCGGGATGGAAACAGCAGTATCGGCGCCTCGGCCTCACGCTTTGTCTTGGCCTTAGTCGATTGCGCTAGAATGCGCGGGGGTTGCAGTGTTACTTGCAAATAGCGGAGGTAGAAGACGATTGTTCGTCGCAGCTGGCAGGTTTTTGAAGCATTTGAGCTTGTGGAAGCTTTGGTGAGGAGCCGGGCGCCTCGACTCTCTATGGAGTCGAGGACGGAAGACAGAGCCTCTGCATGCGGGGAATGACTTCTCCGTAAGAGACACTGGTGGCAGGTTCTTCTCTGGTGTTTTCTGCAGGGTTTGGTTCTTGAGAGGATTCGAGTGTGCTTGCTGCGGCGGCCACATTGGATACTTCCTGCAGCAACAGCAGCTGCTCATGAGCTTTTCAGCTTGTTCTTGTACAACAGATCTGTCGACACAACTACGTACTGCCAGAGCCAGCAGCTCGCTGCATCGATCCTGCTGCAGCTCAACCCATTTGAGTCTTCGGCCTTCAGCTTGTTGCCAACTCCCATGTACTGCATTGTTGTTGTTCATCTTGGAAGTCGATCCAAAACAGGAATAACCTCTTCTGCTGCAGCCGCAGAGGTATCTAGACTCTTTGGTGTAAAGCTGAATGCTGTTTGTGTGTGTTGCCATCTTGTGGTGGAGTACTGATGGGTGGGGAAGAGGTGGGGGACACATACACACCGACAGAGTCAGACTCACAATGTGAAGGGGATGATGGGTGATGGCAGATCTACTCTGGGAGGCCGTGGTGCAATGGATCCTTATGAAGCCACACGAAATGTGTATGCCAGGGTTCAGACCCTTGAGCCTGAGAGTGGGAGCAAGATCATGTTGCATCTGCTGTTGCAGGAGCATGGGGAGCAAGAGATGTTGCGCATGTCAATGGGGTCTGATGCTCTCTTGGAGGCCATGGTGAACAAGGCAAAGATGGAGCTTGGATTAGAAGGATGCTTGCGGTCCCGTCCAGCTCCTCTTTACATTCCAGAACATGGCAGCAACTATGTGAATGAGCTGCAGTCTCCAAGCTTGCATGAGCAGCTAAATCTTACTGCTCTGCAACAGCATGGCCATGAGCAACAACTTTTCCTGCATGATCATCAGCTGCCTCTCATGCACGACAACCTCTCCCTTTGGTCAGATGTGATGGCACAGCAGCAGGGTTTGTTTGCACACCCGTCTGCCAATCCTCTCTACTCAGACACATATGCTAGCTTTCTCAACAGTAGCAAGGAGCTTAATCTCCATCCAAGATCAGGCAGCAGCCGAGCTTCCCCCATTGTGCAGGACACCTCTTCTTTGTCGTCCTCTGATGTTGGGCTAGGCTTGGCCTGGAAGCCGTGTCTGTATTTTGCAAGAGGATACTGCAAGCATGGCAGCAACTGCCGGTTCTTGCATGGAGGAGTTGCTATGCAGAGAGAAAACTCCGGCTCAAGTCCAGCTTCAAGCAATGGGCATATTCGCGGGGTGGGGGAGTTGCGCATCATGCAGGATGATCATGATGGATTGGCTCCCAGATCTTTAGAAAGATTGGAGATGGAGTTGCAGGAGCTATTGAGGGGAAGGCGAGCCCCTGTCTCCATAGCATCACTCCCACAGCTGTATTATGAACGATTCAGCAAGAATCTTCAAGCAGAAGGTTACCTGACTGAGAGTCAGCGTCATGGCAAGGCAGGATACAGTCTCACAAAGCTTCTTGCTCGATTGAAAAACACCGTCACTCTAATTGACAGGTATGTATGTACCTCATTGTTGTTATTGGGAAATTTTTAGCACCTTTCTCTGCAAATGAAGCAGCCGTTTCTGGGTCCTCCCTTTCTTTTGATGTAGCACATGGTTTGTTGGTGCTATCATTATGCGACGGGTGATGTAGAGGGGGGGGACTCTACAAGCTGGCAGCTATGATGAGGATGTACTGTGATACTCCATGATACCTGTTAGGCAGGCAGGATTTGATGATGCTCCAGTATTTGAGCTTCAGCATCGAGGTCAGACAGCTTGTGAGCAGCAGTGCACACACTGTTGTTCTCTGCAGACAAATGATGTCATGATTTAGTCTCATCTGTAAGGGGGCTACCCTGCACGTACAAAGCTCAGGATATGTGCGAGGTTTTCATGCAAGGAAGAAGAAGGTGTAGGTAACCTGTTGAGCAAAGCAGCACAGTAGTATTGCAAGCCTTTGTCCTTTTACAGGGGCAACAGGAGAGTGCAGATCTATACACATGTGAGTTGGTGGTTTTGGAATGTGGGGAGAGGGGGTTCAAGGGGCTGGTTTAGTTGAAGAAAATCCAATAGTGGTGGGATGAGCTGAAGAAGACAGCAGCAATGCAGGGTAGCCTTCTTACAGTGGGGTGTGGGCAGTGGTTTACTCAGAAACAAGCACACTGCTGGGTGTTTAAACAGGCCTCATGGTCAGCATGCAGTTGTGCTGGCGGAGGATGCACATCGCTTCGCTGCTTTTCATCATGCCGACCACCGTGGAGATCATGTGAGCGGGGTGAATCCATCATCACGCCAGATCTACCTCACTTTCCCAGCTGAATCCACTTTTACAGAAGAGGATGTGACATCTCATTTCAGGTGTCATTCCAGCCCCCATTGTCTGTCTATCTAGCATTTCCACTTGTAACTCCAGCTCCAAACTGACATCTCCAGAGGCTGGAACTAATGTGATGATTGTTGGGTTTTGAACAGGGCATATGGGCCTGTTCAAGATGTACGGATCCCATATCAACAGAAGCGAATGTTTGGATTTGTGACCTTTGTATACTCAGAGACAGTGATAGCAATTTTGACAGAAGGAAATCCTCACTACATCTGTGGGGCACGAGTCCTTGTGAAGCCTTACCGAGAGAAAGGCAAGCATGGTGACAGGTGAATTTTAGAGTAAACTGATTGATTCCATGTGACAAATTTTGACTACTTGCACTATCTATTTCCTTTTTCTTGTTGATTGCTTGTCTGCTATGGTTTTTCTATCCCTTATGCATCATCTCCAATTTTTATTTTTATACACTTGCTGCTTTTACCATCTTTCTTCCTTGTTTCCTCCTTTTCTTCTGCCTAGTTACCCAACATCTAGCTTGGTGATGGAACCTTTTCTGATGCAAGGGTTTGGCAGTTAACTGTAAATAGGTTGATGGTTGCAGAAAATATACTGACAGGGGAGACCATACTCGATATGTACAGAACCATAGTATTGATGGCAAAGAGTATGACTACCAATCTTGTAAGTGAAAATCTTCAAAGTGCATTCAAGGATTGGCGTGGGTTTTTATGCTGTAATTTGAACATGGTTGTTAGTATTGAGAGCAACCCATTTGCTGCATGCAGGACCCCAGATTTTTGCCTTATTGCTGTTTCCAGAAAGACATTTTTACCATTGTTTGCATGGGTGCCACCTTGTGTGTGATAGACAAGGTTAAGGAAAGTTTTTGGGTGGGTGCAGTGCCAAAGTTATATGAAGAAGATGAGGCCTTTTCAAGGCAAATGGAGGAAGAGCAAGCACTGGAACTGGAGCATAGATGTTTGATGGAGCTACATATGGCCAGTGCACAGCAGCGTCGTGCAAAAGCAGAGGCTTCTATGGCTATGGTTGCTGCTCAGAATCAATCGTTGGTTACTGCTGGGTTTCCTGCTAATGAGCTTTCTTTGTCAGGAGAAGGTACCAATCTTACACTAAGAGCATGCAATGTCCTCCATCTTCTCAAGACTTTTGGAAGTTATTAAGATAAACTCAAGTTGAAAAGCCAGACAGTATTTCAGACCATCACGTTTAAGAAACTCTTATTAGTTGGGGTTGGGTTGCATTGGCTGGCTGCTTTCTCAGTTTGTGGAAAACTTGCTGTTGGGTCTAGAAAACTGAAGGTTTGTGGCTGATGATATTGGTGTGGGTTTTGTGTTGGCTGTGCTATTGGTGCGACAGGATTATCTCAGTTCCACTCAAACAAGTCATTTGAGTATTTGCTTGATGTTCTTGACAGCAGTGAACCAGTAGTTGATGAACATGAAACAGCTGCTGAAGCCTTCATTGGGAAGCAGTCAAGGTTTTGTTCTTTCTTGCCTTATTGTGAACTATTGAGATGACAAGATGCTAATTATGCACTAAAATTAGTAACATCTTTTGAGGATTGTCATTTTCCTATGACTTTGACCTCTGCAGAACAACACCTGCAATGAGTGGATCATGTACTGAACACAGATTTTGTGTGGGTGGGGCTGGGTCATTGGTTGGTTGGTACATTCAGTGGGAATGGACAGACTTTGCCAGATAGCGCATTCATAAATCCACTTGGAACAAGGAAGCTGTTGACACTGTCAGAAAGCATGAATAATCTGAGCTTGCAGAGTGGACAGGTGGGAGCTACTAAAGCAGCCAAAGCTGCTGACCTCACTCAGACCTGTTGTGTCTGCAAGGGTATGTTAGTCCTCACTGATGGATACAGCTGCTTTTCCACCATTTTTTAATCTGGTATGTGTGCATTGGAAGAGACATTGATGGTGGATTCATGTGTTGTCATGATTTCAGAATATGTAGGGGATACTGTACAACTGGAATGTAGCCATGCGTTTTGCGTTCAGTGTGTTTTGAAGGTACTGCCACATCTCTATTCTGCTTCTTTCCAGACAGAATATGCAGGTATTCTTTTGTATCTTCTTTTGTGTGGATATGTTGTATGGAAGTAAAGAGAGTGGTAGGTGTAGGTGATGCAGGTTGGCAATGAGGAGTGCCCAGCATGTGGGCAAGCTGCTAGATTAGGCCAGCAGCAGCAGCAGGTTCCCGTGACACAGCTAAGGGATGCATTACAGTGGTCCTGGGCAAGCCCACGACAACTTTGGTAGAAAGTCCTAATCACCACCAATATGCACAAAAATCAAGTAATTGAAAGAAAGATAACAAAGTAAACAGGTATTCAAAACACTCACCACTCCCATCCCTCCCATCCACAGCTGTGCCAAGAAGGGGAACAGTACTTTTGGTGTGGAGCAGAATGCACTACTAATATTTAGAGTCAAGCATGACATTTTCTGCTACCACATGCTGAGCAGGTGAGGAACCCATTTGGGGTTATCGTTGTCAATAGACTGACATAGAGGTACCAAGCTTACTGGAGATAGGATTGGGGCAAACTAGTCTTATAGACGAGTGATGCCACTACAAAGCACATACCCACCATTTGGGGTCAGGCATTGACCCCTCATTTCTTTTACCCTTCTTTCCCACTTTTTGAAAGTCCCCATACTATACTGTTAATTCACTACACATGGCTATTGTATCCACCTTGAAACCCTTTGAGTAATCCTTGGATTTTGCACTGTTGCTAAGCTTCCCTGTAAAGGGGGTGATTTATTGGAGGAAGCTGTGAATGCTCCAACCGTCTAGTTTGTGATAGTCATTTCTTATCTTAGTGCAGCTGTGTTTTCTTGTGAAGTTGTGTTGCAACTGTTTGCCTTCTGTAGAGGATTTCTAACTCAGGATATCTGAAGTGGTTGCTGCTGTTGCTGCTGCTTCATTTGTAATGCCATTGCTGTCTGTGCATTTGGATTAGATCAATGCAACTACATGGATTCAACCTCAGCAAACCCGGGATGACAAAATTCACAGATCCAATAGAAGGGGAAAAGGGTCATTTTGCAACTAGTTAAAGGAAATGAACAGTAAAAATTCTGTTAAATCACTGGGGGGATTTGCACTGAAGTGAGGATGACAACAATGCTTTGTCTCTTACAAAATCTGTGAATGTAGGAGCTCCAAATTGCATAGATCTACCCAAGGTTATTTTTTTTTCAATTTCTGGGTGACTGCAAATTGGCTTCACATGCTGGGTGGAGGAGGCCCTGTTGGCAACTAGTATGATTTTTTGATAGGTCGATTTGTCACCTTGCATTATTTTGAGCTGGGATTTTGGCACCCAAGAAAAGAATTGGGTAGCATAAAATGATGATATAAAAATTTGGGATGAATGTGAAATTGGATTACGTGGTTTTCTCTCTTTGAAAAAAATTGGCAATCCATTCTGCATCCATATAGGAGAATTGGCAAACATGTTCAAATTTTTGTAAAATATGTGACAATGCAACAATTTTCAGTTGATGATATCTAGATCTTAAAATGTAGTAAACAACACCTTCAAACTCACAAACAAGGCCCAGGCAGGAATTGAACCACTGTTGACCAGTTCTTAGGTTCTAGGAGGAATATTGGTTTCAATTCCTAAAAATTTCAGGGGATTGGTCCCAATTTGATTTCGGTTTGATTAAAGGGATTTGCAACCTGGTTCTGGTTTTCTTCTTTTTAGGGTGGTTTTGGTTTTGGTTCCTAAACCTAATTTCAAATTGGACTAATTATGGCTACCATGTCCATAACCCTGGTTCCAAATAAGCTTTGGTTGTTGTCCCAATATGTAAAACAACCCAAAAATTCAGAAATTTGAAACTTAATTTAAAATTGAATTAGTTTTGGGTTTCGATTCCATAACTGATGATTCTAGTTACAATATGCAAAACAAGTCAAAAATTTGGAAATACCCAATTTTTTATTTGCTGAATTACTTTTACAAATGATTGAAATATTTCAATCCTATAAAAAAAGAACCTTTTTGTCATTAGCAAACTTCAAACTACATATTACAAAATCCAAAACTAAAAACATGACCGGACAAAAATAAAAGTTTTATTCCAAATTTCTTGCTATTACAAAGGTTTGAAAATGTCAAATTTATTTTTAAATTATCCTATTTATAAACTCTAATCTATTCTAAATATTTCTAAAAGATTGCAAAGGTTTCTTTCAACTCACATAAGAAGAAAAAAAGAAAATGATATTACACACTTGTGAACTTACAAGTGAGTTTTTAAATTCATATAAATGAAAAAAAAATGATATTGTGTGCAATGATATATGTGGGTTCACAAGTGATTTTTTTTATTCACATGAAAAAAAATTGATATTGTACATTTGTGGGCCCGCAAATGGCTTTCTTTATTCACACATAGGTGAAAAAAAATGGTTAAAAAACAAAAAAAACCTCCTAAACCCTAAAAATTCACCCTAAATCTCTATTTTGGAATTAGAATTAGAATTAAATTTTTATAAAAAAACTCAAGTTCTGGTTATGATCACAACTTGGAACCAAACCATAGATCAAGTTCTATTTAAAAAACCTTCTAGAACCCAAGGTCAGTTCAACCCTAGCTCCAAAACCTCGATGAAATCTCTCAGTTCTGGTTCTACCCGATTTCCAAAAGTGAACCCAAGTCCGGGTGGAATCTAAGTACCTAGATCCAGAATCACTGATTCTTACCCAGCAATCTTGGTACCCAGTCAGTTTATAAAATCTAGCTTTGGCGAGACATGGCAAGGGAATGTATGCAAAGAAGCAATGGCTATTTATCTACACTCTGAGCAAATTGAAAATGGGAGGAGGAGCCTCCAGTGACGAGCTGCTCCCCTCTCGCATCCAACGTGCGACAAACCCTAACTTCAATGACTAAGATCCTGACGAGCTCAATAACTGAATTTTTTTTAATGCAACAACAGGTATCGCAGGGCAACTTGCTGGGTGGAACATTGGTGAAATTTTGCCAGGAATTTTTTTCTAAATCTATCATCTTGAAAGAAGGCAAATTGAATTGAATTTTTCTTGCTTTCTCATCAAGTCAATTTGTACAATCATTGGCCAATAATTCCAAATCAATTGATCTAATTGATAAGCTTGCATTTTGGCCTTTCAAACCTAGTGGAAGTTGATGCCATGTGGTGCTCTGATTGATATGCTTGCAATTTGGCACTTCAAGCCTAAGCCCACTAACAAAACAAGTTTAGACCATTCAGATTGTTTTGAACTTTGGACCTCATTTGTTGAAGTGACTTAGTTCATACTCGACTCTTGTATGTCTTATTATCACCAAGTAAGAGTGGTGGTCAAATGTTTTTGGTGTACTTTCAATTTGTCTTTCTAGATAAGCACTTAAGCTACTTTGCTTTTATGAAAGTGCACCCAAGCTATCAAGAACCAAGGAACAACAAGAGGAGCTAATACGGACCACCACATGCCACCAAAACCTTCAAAGGAAGAAAAAGAGACAAGACTTTCTCTTTCAAAACACTACCTATTTGGGAGTTTGGCGACATTTACATGATGTTGTGACTGCACAATGCTGGGCCATGGGTATAATATTGGTCTTAC
>Ga0116228_10006371_pt1 | contig 10545 bp, 10 predicted proteins | sample S1TSphfallax_2_FD_89694 | JGI IMG/M metagenome (GOLD analysis project Ga0116228, IMG submission 89694) | Host-associated microbial communities from peat moss isolated from Minnesota, USA - S1T2_Fc - Sphagnum fallax MG | ecosystem: Host-associated > Plants > Peat moss > Unclassified | place... | reverse complement strand
TGTTTGGAATTTCCTTTTTTTTGGATGAAAATTTCAACATCTCTGAAAATAATATTATTTTTGCCGGAGAAAAAACCAAAAAACCCAAAGACTCATCAGAGTCTAGAAGACCCAAAATCCCATTAAAAAAAGCCCCCCAAAAACAAATACAAAAAAAGGAACAATCGGAACTCAAGTGGGCCCACATAGGTACCTATGGCGAGTTGTTGCCAAACCCAGCCATTTTTTCTGGCTAAACTTATCGATTTTGTTAAAAGAATTTTCAATATGGCTAAACACATATATATATATATATATTTTGGGTTTCTAGTCGCCACATTTTTACCTTTTTTTTGAAATATCGCCAGATTTCACTATTGGGTTCTAGCTTGTAGCCAAAAAATTGTGAAGGAGTCTTAAACTTTTTTACTTGCATATCCTGTTTATAGCCAAATTTGACTAAACTCTATTATGGATGATCGCCAGTTCAGTTACATCACAAGCCATTTTTATTTTTTTTGCTGGTTATATATTTATATATAGCGAAAATGCTATATTAAAAAATGGAAACTGCTAGAATAATGTGCTTTTTGAAATTTTCAGTAGCCGAAATTAGACCAAAATTTAAGAGAAAATCGCCAAATTTCATTTACGGCGTTCAAGAAGCTAGCCATAAATATAAAAATATGTTTTAAAATTTTTAAATTTAATATTTAGCTCTTAGCCAAATTTGGCTAAATCTTCCTGTGGATGATCGCCATTCTGACAATAATACACAATTGCCAAAAAGAAAACACTGCGAAAAAAGTGTTTTTGTTTTGGGGAGGGTGGGGAATTTCGCAATATGGAGACGAAAAGAAAAATTAATAATAATAAAAAACCCTGACCAAACTCCCCACCAAACAATCCCCTTATTTTTTTCCCCAAACAGCGGGTGCTTACGTTTGGACGTTGGAGGACGAATGTGGTCCCTTCTTCTTCCGTGCAAGTCCTTCCTCCTCCCCTCTTTTGCGAACCGTAGAAGCTCTTCTCTCTCTGTGTCTCTCTGTGTCTCTGTGTCTCTCTTTCCCCTCCCATCTCCTTTTGTTTGTTGCCACCAAAGATTGCAGTTATATTGCAGTACGTAGAGAACAGATCTTCCTTCATGTCGACAGCAGCTTCATCAGGTAATAAAACCTGCTTGTGGTTTTGTTTTCTTTCTGTGTTCTTGTGCTGGGAAAATGGAGTGTTGTGGGAATTCAGCTTCTTCCTTTGTACAGAACCTGTTTACCTGTTTTGGGTTCTCTAGTTACCTATTTAGTTTTGCCACAAGAGAGAGAATATCTTCTCTTCTTTTGGCTCCTGCTCTTCCAGCACCACCCAAGACATAGATCTGATGCAGATTGTTCTTGTGTGTGTGTGTTTTTGAAGAAGATGACATATTTGGCTTGGATTAGCATATCATGTTGTTCTTGTTCTTGTTATTGTTGTGGTTTTTGGTTTTCAAGGAAAAAAACAACAGAGGACGCTCCGTTTAGGGTTTTTGTGGAGCTGAGGAAGTGAGCTTCATTGAACATCCAAACTCTTTTTGTTTTTTTTTTTTTTGTTTTTTTGAGTTTTGGGTCCTTCTTTTTGCTTTGGGGTTTTTTCCCTCCCGATCTTCCAAACATCTTAGCAACCAGAAGCTGACATGCGAACCCACTCAGATCCAAAGAAGTGGTATTTTGGGTCTTAGGAGTTTTGCCAGAAAACTCCTTGCTTTGCATCACAGACCATCATCAGTTTTTTGCTTGTTTGTTCTTATTTTTTTTTCTTAAGTTAAATTTTTATTTAAAAGAAAAGTTGGTTCAGGTTTGTTTTGAAATGTTTGTTGACAGATTTTTTATGATTGGTAGGTTAAGAGTGAGCTTTGGAGGATGTGAAAATCTGGAGCTTTGATTTGGATATAAGGTAAATAGAGAGAGGGAGAGATTGCCACCATACTCTGATCTCAATCTTGGGGTTTTTGCTAATTGCTAAAGGGTCAATTGTGCAAATTCTAGTTAACTGGAATCCTGTTGGTGGTGGTTTCTTTTTGCAAATTCTAGTGGCACAGAGTAGTAGAGTGGTGTCTCGTGGCAGGAAGAAATAGGGGGTTGTTAGAGAAAAAAATTCAGATGGTACTATTTCCAATTGTTGAACCACAGCAAAAAGTCCTTCCTTTGGTGATGCCATTTTGTCAGTCATTCATACAACACCACATTCCAGTTTCTTACAATCCAGTGTCTTACACTGGCAGAATTTTTCTACTTTGTGCCAGGTCCAGATTGATCTTATTCAGCTGAAAGGAGAATTATTAGACATTGATTAGGGCAAAGTCTTCAACCAGACCTCAGCCCCTGAGATTTCTATTGCTGGGAGAAATCTTTCTAGAGTACATTGCAACAAAGCAGAAGAGTTTTCTTAAAAGGAGGCTGCAAGGCAAATTCAAACATTTGGGCAGATGCAAGGGTTATTGTCTATTTGGGATTGTGACCTTGAAAGATGCTGCACTCCTCAGTGCAGCAAGGTGCTGTTCAGGATTGTGGAAACATAGGTAGTATGACACTTGCTGATGCACAGATGAATGTTTTGTGAAGGAGCTTGATGGGAGCTTTGATGGCAGACTGGTGTTACATTTAGATAGCAAAGGCTCTAGGTCAGAGGTTTCCCCAAGTTGATGGACATTGATTGAGAGCACAGATATCTAGATGGGTAATGATACAGACATTCCGGAGATGGAGGGTTATGAATTGTGGCCAGCATCTCTGGTTGCCAAAAAGCGCCTGGGGTTGCAGCATAATCTTGAACCTGAAGAAGCGGAGAAGGACAATCTGGCACTTGGCAAGGAGTATGCTTTTGCAGACTCTGATCAGTTGCATGAGTTGATTGAGCAAAGTGAATCAGGAGAAATACAAAAGTCTTCTTTGGCACAGCTGTATGAAAACAGGCAGGCACACGCTGTGAGCCTTCTAAATGAGCAGCTTCAGACCTTGAACATGCAGAGGCTTGAGGCCCAAAGACTACAAGTGCAGATCCTTGACGATCAACTTTATGAGTCATCTTACAATCCGGAAGATGGATGGAATGTGAGTGAGGAATCTCTTCCTCGGTCTGATCTGTTTATTGGTGATGATGGGCCTGGTTCTTGGAGCTCACTGCCAACAAGTGAATGCTCTACTTCAGAGTTGGAAGGGGATCATTCAGTTGAATATTGGCGGGACCGGGCAAGAGGATTTTCTAAGCTGTTGGCTGAAAGCATTCGAAGAGAAGAGATCTTGGAGAAAAGGTTGCAGGAATTCACAGCTGCGGCCTCACCAATGCAACATTTGGAGGAGCTGGGGCTGCAGCTGAATCGTTTTGATGATTTCTTGAGATTTTGTCTCAAAAAAGCACCTATCATCATAGCCCACCAGGTCCTTCTTCTTCCCTCTTTTTTTTTTCGTCTTGATACTGCCCTCTCCCCATCTGTCTGTGATTCTCTCTTCAACACTCCAGTTACTAGCAAAACCAGCGTCTGAAAATACCTCAACAAATATGTGCTGCCTTGCAGGATGCAGAGTTGCGGTATCGTTTCATTTACAACGCCTTTCCAACACTGACTGAAGAGGTATGTTTGCCTTTTTTCAGAATCTTTATATCTACCAGAATCAATCAGCAACATTGTAATATCATAGTATGGAATGATGCGTACACATTTGCTTTAAGGAGTGACTGGGTACCATGGTTTTCCAACTTGAAGGTAAAGAGCTTGTGCAGTGTGAGCTGAAAGTCTAGCTCCATGTTGTGTTATGACTCCTGTTTTATGATTGACACAGGAAGTGATTGGGAAGACAGATATGGAGATTTTAAGTGGGGTAGGAATTATGGAGGTTGTGGAATTCAAAAAGGAGGTGATGCGGAAGGGTTGGCCAGAGAAACGAGAATTCACTTTCAACACTGACCTGTTTGGAGAGAAGACATTTCTGATTGCACTTGAGCCAGTGATGAACAAATCAGGGCAACCCATTGGGTTGAATTATGTATCTGTGGATATCAGTGATCAGGTAGATAAGCGAGAACAGTTGATGTGCTTACGAGAAGAAGGGGCCGTTCAAAAAGCTATGGAAACTGAACTGAATAGGACCATTCATATCACAGGTATATGCATCTTCATGTGTCATTGTTGTCGTGTTTTGTATGAAACGACTTTCTCGTTTGTGGGGAATTTCAGTTGGATAGCAACACTACAGATGAGACCAGCTTAAGATGTTGATAAGTATTCAATTGATGAAGAAGGTTGTCAAAATCAACATTTCATATAGTTATGTGAACTGTGGGACATGAAAGCCAAAGTCCCTAAAAGAACCACCATTCACTTTGAAGGCTAGTTCTCAGATGAAAATGGGTGTGCATATGAAAATGCAGAGGAGACAATGAGAGCAAAGCAGATGTTAGCAACAATGTCACATGAGATTCGGTCGCCATTGTCAGGGGTAGTCAGCGTGGCAGAGGTGTTGGCCACCACATGTCTTGATGCAGAGCAGCGTCAGCTTGTGGATGTTATGTTGTCCTCTGGTGACCTTGTTTTGCAGCTTATCAATGACATTCTCGATCTTTCTAAAGTCGAATCAGGTATACTTATATCCCCTCTACATCAATTGCTTTTCTTTGTAGTTCTATGACACTTTTCTCACCTATGACGCCTTTACTTCCTGTTTGCTGAGCTCTCTGTGATGTGGGATCTTGTTCTGAGTCTTGTGTTGGTTCTTTTTTGAAAGGTGCAATGAAATTCGAAGCAAAGAAGTTCCGGTTCCGGGAGGTGGTGAAGCATGTGTTGCAAACAGCAGCTGCATCAGTACAAAATAAACGCCTTGATTTGCAAGAGAGTGTTAATGATGATGTGCCCCCTGAGGTTGGAGCCTTAACATTCTCTTCCTCAAGGCATCATGTCCTATTCTCAGTGTCACAGAATCATGCTTTTGTTGGATGGCTTGATCCCTTTGCTCTATTAATGGATGCTGTGTTTCTTGATTCTTATTTTCTATGAGTGGTTATTCTGAGTTCTCTTCTGTCATGTCTACATGGCGTTGGCAAACAGTACTTGATACCAGACTAACAAATTGCAAACTTCTTGTCAGGTTATAGGAGATGTACTAAGGATCCGACAAGTTTTCACCAATTTAGTAAGGTACAAATACATAACTGACATAGACAGAAAGCTGGGAGTGTTTTTTTTTTTTGAAAGCCAAAATATGGATTTCTTTGACATGGACACAGAACTCACATATTTTTTCCCATCACAAGTTTCGAATGCTACTTTTAGAGAATTCCTGGGATTGTTCAATATCTCATGTGTTTTGAACAGTACATGCAGTCATGTCCATCTGTTCGTTTGAGGATGGAGATTTCTCAATTCATATGAGACAGTTGTTGATCTGTGGGATTGCACTGTGATCATGTTTGTTGTGCTTGAACAGCAATGCTATCAAGTTTACAAATAAGGGGAGTGTAAAAATTATCGTGCGGGTAGTGCCGCCTCCAACCAATCTGGTGAAAGCAAAGTGCAATGAACAGGATTGTGGAGATGTTTGGGTGTCTTTAGAAAATCTTTCCTTGCAAGAGAGCTCACATCTCAAGAAACCACTCAGTTGCAATCCTCCAGCATATGACAGACGGGAACCAGATCCCCAACAGACTGCAATGACTGTTGAGACAAGCAAGGACAGGCATGAAGAATCAAGTTCAGCATCCACTTCTTTGGAAACTGTTGAAAGTACCAGAGAAACTATCTGGCTCCAATGTGAAGTGTGTGACACTGGGATTGGTATTCCAGGTATCAACCCTGACACTCCAGAACATTTAGGAAGAAACCCTGAAACAAAATTTTACCCTTTTCTCTTGGCCACTAAATCACGGCACACTATCCACTGCTCCAAGGTGATCAAGCAGCCAGTTCACACATCTTAGCTTCCTTAAGTTGCAGGAGGGTTGAGGACCTTAGAGGTAGCAGATCTGCACTCATCAAAAGATCAACATTTTCTAGGGTTGGACTATCCCAGAATCTCATCTGTTGGAATGCAGCTACTTAGTGCCATCATGGAGTGTGCATTCCACAAGAAGGTTTAGTTATACCATTGTCAAAGGGTTCATCTGTCATCTTCATGACAACATGTTTGGTGTGTTTTGCAGAAGCAGCACTTCCAAAGTTGTTTGAGAAATACACACAGGCAAGCACCACACATGCACGTCAGTATGGTGGAACAGGTCTGGGCTTAGCAATCTGCAAGAATTTGGTAAATATTGGTGCTATTTTTCCTTCCCACAATCTATCTTTAAAAAATGACCAGGATCCCAGATGTTTGCATTTTGCGAATGAAGATATACTGTGCCATCTTTTGAGCCAGCTGACACTTTGTGGGTGACTCTCATATCGGTATGTCTGCACTTGGTGTTGTGTTAGCTTCAAAGATTTGATTTGGAGTTTTCTTTGCAACCTCACAGATCAGGCTTTTGATCAAGCTAAATGTGTAGTTTCAGGAATTGTCTTTGTGAATTCAAATTGGCAATGTTTCTTAATGAAAGACACTGTGATGGTGTGATGCATGGATCAGTGCTGAATCATCTTGTGGAGATGTAGGTTGAGTTGATGGGAGGGAGTATAACTGTCCGCAGTAAAGTGAATGAAGGCTCCACATTTTCATTTACATTGCCACTTCAAGTTGCAGAGCAGAAGCCAAGCAGCAGCTCTGGAAAAGCAAATGATAATGTATATGGCATGATGTCCAATGAGCAAGAACGGAGTTCTGGTAGAAAAACCCAAGACTATTCTAGCTTTAGAAAAACAAGTGGCTACCCTGATTTCTCAGCAAGTGGCTTTGCTACTTCAACACGTCCTCGAACCTCCCGCTCTGAAAGTAAAAGACCTACTTCCACAGTTTTCTCCCCTGCTACAGATGGTCGCTATGTGCCTTCATCAAGTGCCCCACGGACAATTAGATCTGATACTGAACGTGTTGTTACAGTTGGAAAACCAAGTTTAGGTCCTTTGCCCAGAGCTAGAATGGATGGTCGTAGAGCAGGTGCAATTAAATCCGATCGATCAAGTCTTACCAAGCCTCAACTGTTTGTTAATAGACCAGAGGAAGAGCCTGAGTCAAGGACAAGTAGCACAAGCACAGGAGATAACGTCTGTAGCCAATCCTCAGATCCCGTGGGAACTAGAAGCAGTGAAAACCAGCGTCTAATAGGACAAACATCACTAGCAAAGTCTCCATCTCAGACAGGTCCAGTAAGGGGGTTGAAAAAGAACATGACAAAGGGGTCAGAGGTTGAGAGGGAGGGGATTTTCTCACAAGGCTCTGGGAGTCACTCAAAGCCATCAAGAATCCTTCTGGCTGAGGACAACAAAGTGAATGTAATGGTGGCTCAGTCAATGCTTACAAAGCTCGGGCATGTGCTTGAGGTTGCAAACAATGGGGCAGACGCCATTCAGGCACTTCAACGGAATTCGTATGATCTCATTTTGATGGTAAGTCTGTTTGCTCCTGCAGTTCTCTTCCATCTTGACTAGTGGGTAGAATGTCTAGGTTGTGTGTTGAAACATCCTGTTGAAGTTCACAGATGAATAGCCTTATTGGTGGGTGCGCAGGATGTCTGCATGCCAGTAATGGATGGGCTGGAGGCAACAAGGCGCATCCGCAGATATGAAGAGACAGGATCATGGCTTGATGCAGATGAGGAAGTTAAGAGAATGATAGGAGGGGATTCTGGTGGGTTTCTGCCTGATGCACGATTTGCAGATGCAGCACCTCCTCAGAATGTGCCAAGACGAAGAACTCCAATCATAGCTGTATGTCTACTATCACTAAATTCTCTGGTTTTTTGGCTTTCGGAAGCAACCAATCCCTAGTGTTTTACTGATTGCTTTGTGAGTGATAAATTCAAACTTGTGTGGAATAGTACATTAATTCCCAACTTGATAACTGGGGAACGAAATAGCCATGGACCAACCAAATCTATCTGTAAATTGGATTATCATGGATAAAGCAAGGGTTGAAGACATTTGAATAAGTCTGTTTGGTAATGCAGCTTTGGAGGCTTGAAGAGATGATAGAATTACTTGAAGAATAGGAGATGTGTAACACTTGCTTTGTTGGAACAGATGACAGCCAATGCACTGGCAGACAATGTGTCAGATTGTTATTCACATGGAATGGACTCATTTATAGCCAAGCCAGTGACATTTACCAAGCTTCAGCAAGTGTTGGAGCAATTCATTCCCAGTGTAGATGCAGCTGGTTCTGCAACAGCAAGGTCGAAGCCCACTTCTGAAGTTCAGATTTCTACACGTCACCAAGATGGCAAAGATGACAAGGGATAGCAGGGTTCTAGGTCTACAGGGGTGTGGTATTGATATTGTCATCAGACTTCAAATTTTTGTAGAAATCCTGAGTCCCTGGTCAGCAATGTCATTGGTGGGAAGATAAAGCATGACAAGGCAACCATTCTAGCTATATTTTTCCTTCTCAGCCAGTTTGTATCATTTGCCCACATTGGGGGAATTTGGGTTAGAGGAAAGGAGCTTCAGGCTTTGTCCTCCAAAACATATTTGAGGCCTTGTATCTGCATTTTCATCTTTGCACGCGGTAGACCTTCAAGGACAGTGCCACTGGATGCAGAATTCAAGCACAAAACACACACAAGCTGATGGACAGAGATTACATGAAGCACATGCCATCAATATGCTAAAAAGCTTTTTGCTCCTGGCTCTTTGAGATTTATATTAACCTTTCAAGCCCGATTTTTCTAAATCTAGCACTGATTTGTGAGTATGAGTCGCTTTTTTCACTGCAGGGAGGTGCTCAAGGGTGTGCCCAAAATTGCAGCTATGGGTTCATGCCATTCTGAGAGGTGGCCATGCAAGACTGATTTATGTCTCAACAAAGAATAGGTGAAATGACTTGCTTTCTAGTTCCCCTACTGCAAGCAAATTCTAGTGTCAAATTTGTGGTTTTGGGAGGGAAGTTGGTTCTAGCCAAGATTTTGATGGAATATGCACTGATAGCAATTATGTATTTTTACTATACCAATTGACCCTTACCGATTACTGTGATGATAGTACAGCACTTGTTGTCTGAAACCTTCTGAGAGAGAGAGAGAGAGAGAGAGAGAGAGAGGGATTACTGTTGTGTGTACTGTCATGTCTATGCTGCTTTCAATTGCCTGAGTCTTCGCTTGTTCTTTATCATTTATAGACATTGTCTAACAAAAATTCATCAGAACCTTGCTGATTCCATTTGTACCTGCCTTTGTATCTCTTCCTTTGCACCTTGGAAATCAATCTTACTAATCCTTTCCAGCCCTCAAAACAGGATGAACCACTCTTTTCTTTCCTCAAATGTCATGAGTTGGTCACAAGTTGGTCATCACATACTCATGAGCTAGTCGATGATCGTGTATTTATTGCCTACTGTTGCATATGTTTTGTCATTCATAGATCCTCAATGGAATAGTTGTATGTTGCATTTTGGACTGGCATTTGGTCTTCTTCTTGTTCAATCAGAGATTTAAAGTCTTTTGTTTTGCTCAATTGCTCATGTACTGCTCTCCCTCTCGATTGCAAAGCTCAACTCTTCGCATCACTTCACATGTTGATTAAAGAACCCATTGATTACTCGATAGACATGTGTTGAAGCTACCCTTGTACTACAATATTGAGTTTTTCCTTGTGAAGGGGATCACTCTTTTTTGTAATTGAAATTTATGTGAGTAAAAATATAAGGTTTCATATATTGGTTTTGGGTGAAAATTATAATTCAATTGGTTCAATAATAGGAATATGTTTCTTCTCAAAATTTTAATATAATTAATATAAGTTATAATCACCTTCATTCATTGATCAATTTTCACATTTTCAACTAAAATTAACAAATTATAAACAAATGTATAATGACAAAATTCAATCTAAACATAAAATTTAAATTAAATTTAAGGTGGTTTAAATATGTGAATAGATTTGGATGATAATGGGGTGGGAACTTTGAAATGTATTTACATAACATCCTCCATACAATAACATCTTTGATGTGGGTAGTGTGAAAAATTAACACATCCATATGATGTTTGTTCTTTTGCTTCATTTGTATTGCCAACTAGTGTACCCTTGTGATATTGACCCAAGGTTCTAAAGGATTCAACCTTTCAAAAAAAATTCTCAAAGCTTTAATAAAAGGTGTGACTTTTCAAAAAACTCAATTGTGAAAAAATGTTTTTGGCCCAAATATGAACTCAAATGTCATTCACCCCATGTAATAGGGTTTGAGCTATGAAATGGCAAGTGGAAGGGCTAATAATGAAAAGGCAAATATGGTGGGCGATGTGACATAAACCATGCATTTCTTGATGAGATGAAATGGCAAATACATTTGACATGAAAAGACATTGATTAATTGAAATGGTTAAATGGGAGGATGGTCAATGGGATGGCCAATGGGAGATTTCCCATGACATGAAAAAGCAAATGCATTCTTCATGTGACATGAAGAGGCATTGTTTGGTTGAGATGACTAAATGCAAGGATGACCAATA
>Ga0116228_10006370_pt1 | contig 10546 bp, 8 predicted proteins | sample S1TSphfallax_2_FD_89694 | JGI IMG/M metagenome (GOLD analysis project Ga0116228, IMG submission 89694) | Host-associated microbial communities from peat moss isolated from Minnesota, USA - S1T2_Fc - Sphagnum fallax MG | ecosystem: Host-associated > Plants > Peat moss > Unclassified | place: USA... | reverse complement strand
ACTTTGTCAAGTCACCAAATCCACTTTGCCAACAAAGCTTAAATAACCAAATCCTCTCAAGTCAGAAAATATTTCACATCCATTTTTGATCATCAATGCCCAGAAATGATCTGCCCAACTGTGTCACACAATTGCCCATAATTTAATTAGTCAAAATCTTATGAGCTGCCTCAATGCCTGGAATTTCTCCCTTCCTTCCTTTCCTTAAGAGTGTGCAACCTGTATTTGAAGAATGTGGATGAATGTAAAACCCACTGAATGAAATGAAAGTAGATGGAATGTCATTAAAACACGCGTGATGAAGTACTTGACCCAAATGAAAGAAATTAATTCTCAAAATGCAACATATGAACTTCAAGGGATAAGACGTTGGTGGTTGAATATGTCTTCATCAAACAAAATCAAATCAAATGGATGAATGTGACTTTGTCAAATGAAATAAAATCAACCTCACAAATGTTGTGGAAATGGATTTTGATGACATGACAAAATGCCATGTCAATCTGCAAGGCGGACATCAACCCAGCAAAGTTCAGCACAACCTGCCACATGTCAACCTGGCAAATAGTAAGAGCAAATAGTAACCACACTGCAAGTCCAGGGATGTATGTCTATGTATTGGGCACCAAGAAAATAAATAACCAACCGACCAACCCACATAGCACTCCACAAACAGATGGAGATCTTGCTCGTCTCCTGCTCTCCAGTATCAAAAGAACGTTCTTCTCAATTTCCATTTTCCTTCTAAACTTGCATATACTTTCTCTGTGTTACAACGCAGAAGTCATGGCATCCATAACCCTACAAGGATTCAAAACCTGTAACCACAACCAAGGATTTTACACCAACAACAATTTTGACACAAAAGGATTTTTTACATGCTTGCAAAAATCACACTACATTGATGTTTCACAACCACTATACATGGTGCCCACAAATTTGTGGAAAGGATGGGAGCTCATATTGCAAAACATATGCTGATGTTGAGCTTGACTAGTTCTGCTTTCATACCCCAAATACTTCCCTGTCTACAACATTTATTTGACAGAAACTATGTCAATTGGATCCTCCTACTTTTATGCAGTAACTGCTGGCAAGCAGATCATAAACATAAGCTCCCAATTTGAAGCTAGGAAAATGTGATGAAGTTTAGGCACAAAACCTTGTCTATGTAGCAGGGAGCAGCTCTGATAAAGAAACCCTTCCAGACTTGTTCATAACTGTAGTAGGGCATGCCCATGCCATTCAGAAAGCCGCACCAAGAATTTGGGTCAGTAATTGTAGATGAGAACCTGGCTCTCAAATCAAACCACAGTGAAACACAGACAAATTGTGGATTGACTGCTAAACCCTGCTCACAAATTCACCACAGAAGCCCTGTATGCACACACACAACTTAAGAGCCAAATACCCTGTAGTAGTGACTTTCCTTCCTTTTGCAAGCTTAAGACAGAATTTCAGTGTTTACTTTTCTCATACACAAAGGCACCATCTTGCAATGCAAATACAAATGTTATCCTTCACAAGCACCACATACATGCCAATCACATGGATATCACAATGAAAACTATTCCAAGAATATTAGTGAATCTGCCAAACTGTACACCCTACTAGATTAAGGGTATTGTGACCCTCTGGCCCCATTTTGGACCCAGGGTTCAGTTAAAAGTTCTTGACTAGGTTGCAGGTCAGCAGCATAGGCCCTAACATCTGGACCTGTCAACGCAATCTGATATGTGAAAGCAATAAAGGACCTCAAAACCCAACTATGTCCATGAAAAGTGAAGTTGGAAGTGAGGATGATTAGCCCCCAAAATTGATGCCTTGTGCAAGAGGCAGATCACTGCCATAATTTATAGTGCTGCATCCCCACCAAAAAAGCAAGTTGCACACAATCAGATAAGCAACAGATATCTCACAGCAGAAAGAACATGAGATGGTGGGCCTTCATGAGAACTGCATTAAAATAGGAAGAGCTTTGGGAAGCCAAGTGCACCCACAACAATGCAAGTTGCGTGGAAAATAATGGCCTTCAGAATGGCCATTGTAATTGTGTGAAAGGTTGGCCATTGTAATGGCTTGCTAAAAGTCATTCCTAACTATAGTAGGCATCCTGGAGATCAGATACAGCAACAGCTGGTTCATGATGGTGACATCAATAGCCATTGTGAGGTGAGAAATAATGCTATCATCCTACATCCTCATCAGCTGAAGATGTACAATGACCACCCCAGAGCAGGCAAGTGAGAGCATACCAGGTTGCACGGTGCATATACTGCTTCCAGGAGTCACTACCAGCCTCCCGTCCACCCCCAGTGGCCTTCTCTCCACCAAAAGCTCCCCCAATTTCTGCTCCATTCGTGGGGATATTCACATTCACAATTCCACAATCACTGCCTGTAGGCCTGCAGTGTAATGTTTCTCACATCAATAAGCTGACAGACTCAAATTGTACTCTCAACAGTCAAAAACCGGCAATGGACAGACTTCCTAAGATTGTACTGGTACTACCAAAGTTCCTCGTATTCACATGTGCACAGCACCCCAAGGAAAGAGTAGAAGAATAATCTCAAGAAGTTACACACCCAATCCATTTAAAAATGGTTTCAGGGTTGCGTGTGAAAATTGAGCTGCTGAGACCTTGTGGAACTGAGTTGTTCATCTCAATTGCTTCATCCAGTGTCTAGTTCACAGCAGAGAGCAGTAACACACGCACCATTGTGGATTAGATTACCAAACATTGTTATAACAGAAGTAAGCACAAATTAACAGCATTGCAAAAAGGTTCTTGTATAGTACCTGGAATTTGAAGACATACAGAACAGGAGAAAAGAGCTCCTCTCTGACAATTGGTGCATCATGTGATATTTCCACCACTGTGGGTTCAACATAATTGCCCTCGCGCTCCATCACCAAGCCCCCAGTCAAAATCCTGCCTCCCTGCGAAACCCTCCCAAGTTTGCAGCACATTATGTCTTCACTCAAGCCTGAACATGCATGATGAGTTTCATACTATCAACTCAAATAAGTGCTATAAGATCCAGGATGATATCAGCTATCCACAAATGTCCTATTGACATGTTGCTTGAAAAAGAGTTAAAACATTGCTGGACAAACTAATCCCAAAATGGTCAACTAGATGATGCTTTACATTGTGAAACACTCAAGAGGTCAAACCCTGCTGCCATATTAAATTGACAATGTGTTCACCTGTGATTTTATGGCTTTGATGCCATTCTCAAAGCTTGACTTGGAAAGAGGGGAATGTAGGGGCCCAAGAAGGGTTCCCTCTTCCAAGGGATTTCCTGCCTTGACTTGTGAATACGCCTTAAGCAAACGCTCCACCATTTCATCATACACTTTTTCATGTACAATCTGCATTTCCATTTCTATGATATCACTTCCAGATCCTTAAGCACACACTCCAAGTAAGATTGAAAATCATATGAAGACAGAAATATATCTCATGATTATTGGGAAATTCTCTGTACTTACAATTTAGTCAACCTGGATGTAATTGAGAGATGACTCGATAATAAGGTTATAGAGATTCAAATCCACCAATATATCAGCACAGGAAAAAAAAGAGATCCCAGCTTTAAAAGTATATCAAAGGGTCTCTCAGTAGTAGGTGTAGATCTATGCCAACATCAACAAATGTACTGAGTTTCTGTCACAAGACCAGCAATAATGGGAGATCTCACATAGTTTGCCACAAAATACCAAACCATAACCTTCATCATGGATGGCAGTGACCAGCTGCCATAAGTCCCCACTGACTTCATCAACCCCAACAGTTGGTGGTGTAGATAGGTGTTTATAATCTGCTCAAAACTTAGGGCAAACAATAATATACAACTCTGTATTCTGCATTTCTATCTTCCAAAACTAACAGAAAGACCTAATCATGATATTGGCTAACACTTGAGGCATAGCTAATAGAAAAAGGTAAATCATATCTTAATTCAAGCTGCAACAAGCTTGTGAGGGTAAGCTTCAAATTATTTTAGCTGGCCCCTGTACAAGCAAGCACCTAACCCTAAGGCATAGAGAAGCCTACACAGGGCTAGTGGTTGGAGCCTCCTTCAAGCTAAATATATCCTTGAAGCATGCCAACTGAACAGCAGATCAGTGTTAATAATAGCAACTTTCACAACAGATTCAGTTGTTTAGATGTGGTGATCAGAACAAGATCAAACTCATGTTTTCTTGATGCCTTTCAAATGCTGGCAACAAAGATGCAGATTATACGACAGACTTCTATCAGAATGCAAAGAGATGATCCTGCACATCTGTTGCATGTTGTGACACAAGCATAACACATAGTAGCATGTTGTTAAGATTGGGGCTATTTCCATCCACAGCAAATGGTAATGCCCATCTCTGAGCTATAAGGTACCTCATTGAGTTAGCTTAAGGTCAAAAGAAAAGGTCATGCAGGGTATACCAAGCGGCGGCAAGTTGTGCAGCGTTGGCCTGCAGTACCAACAGCTGCAAATAACACAGAGCGCACTGCCAGTGTTAAGTTGGCATCCTCCATAACTATGATTGCATTATTCCCACTCAGCTCAAGTAATGTCTTGCCATGCCTGGCATTCACATTATTCCGCACCAGCTGTCCCACCTGCACCCAACTCTTCTGATTGAGGGTCTGATCTTGCAGATCGCACAAGTAAAATCTACAAACCACATCTAAAGCATGATATCATGTTCTTGCATCCTAGTAGAATGTTCATTACATGAGCTTCATACTGGACTGGAAACCAATGTGCAACCATTCTGAGTAGTTGTGAAATCTCAATTTGCAAGCCCAATTAAGGCCTTGGTTCACAACTGTGTTTTGGAAGCACATGACGTTATTTCAAGATTGGGGACGAAACTTCATCAGAAGCTGCAAAGAGAACAATGATGGTTACGATAATACCTTGGTGCTGCCTGTAAAGGATACAAGGGGAATTCGGGTGTCCTTTGCAATGGCATCACCAATTTCAGCCCCACCACACACACAAGTGAAAATAGCTCCTGGAAGCCCATTTCTCTCCAAGACTTCAGCAATGAGTCGTGTTGTGGCTATGCTTATCAAAGGGGTTGATGGGGCACCCTTCCTAATAAGAATATACGGGCACTTTAGTATCTAGTGTCTTATATGAAAAACAACAATCAAATGGCTGAATAGCACAAGTACACTTAATGACCAGCCAATGAGCTATTTGGTAGTACTTAATGTAATGATAGTTAACTTCAATCTCTAACAGGAGCATAAAAGACTTGGAATAAATTGGCTTTATTGTGGTTTCAGAGCAATAGTCAAATTCTTCACCTCCATAATTATTGGTATCCAATTGGTTTACAATGGTTCACCCCCAAGTTACCTTCCTACCTGACTTCATTCATACCTATCAGGAAGAGAGTGTTAACTCAACAAAGTCACCTTATAAATGAGCCTCAACAGAAACATAAAACATGGATTGACCATATGAAAGTCAGTTAAAGCTCACCAGACAACACAGTTCCCACAAACAAGGGCAATGCAAGCATTCCATCCTGTGTGTTCCAAAACAAAATTTGTGCCCATTACTGCAGGTAGGTGAACACATTAATCCCTATGCAATCAAGGAAAAGATGTAGAAGGAAATGCTGATAAGTTAGCAGTATGATTTACTCAATAGGACATAATGACTTGAGTTGAAATCCAAGGTGCTACAGACATGAGTGAGTACCAAGGACAGCACATGGGAAGTTGAATGCTGTGATAACCCCCACAATTCCAAGGGGATTCCAGACCTAATAGTCAACCCACAACCCCAACTTTCCATGAGCATTTTGCTTTCAATTCACAACTTCCCCCAAATTCAACAGATTGCCTTAAGGACCCCAAAGAGGAAAACTGCTCAAAAGAAGACAAACTACAAGTATCAAAACTCTTCCATAGTTATAAGTTTGAATTCAGCTGCATAGCATTACCAGATGATTTAAAAATTAGAATAACAAGATTCCAAACCAAATAGCAAGAGACCATAATGGCAAATTGCAGGATGAAGCAAAGAGGAATCACTAGTCTGAAGGGAACAGGCAGAAACAAAAAGTAGAGTGACAGAAGTTGATTTCAAGCAAACCCAGAGAGAAAATGAATTACCTCCATCATTGCATGATTTGGTCCTGTGTAATATAATCACAAAATTTCCATCCAGTATCAGAAAAAGGGTAACATGCCTCCAATGCAATTTCAAGTCGATAACAATAGTTTACCTGTGCACTGCCCTAATGAACAGTAGTGTTAATCATGAGCAAACTAGAGCTAGGCATTCAGAGATTCTAAAGATACCAAGATGCTATGGTTCACCACCAAAACAATATTTAAGTCTGAACATTATTTCCAAAAGGCTGACCAAAAGAAGTAGCGATGTGAAGATTTGCTTACGTTCAGAAGGCAAAATGGAACCATTAAGCTGTCGGCTCAAACCAACTGCATAGTCACACATGTCAATGACTTCCTGTCACTCATAAACAATATGTGTGTCAGCAGGAGACATCTCCTACAAAGATTTCAAGTATAATGCTGAGATGTGGATGAAGGAAACAAGAACATAGGCACCCAATGGTGGCATCAGACACCATTATCTGGAGGGAAAAGAATCACAACCTGCACTTCCCCAATACCCTCAGCCAGAATCTTTCCCATTTCCAAAGAGAGGAGTCTCCCCAAAAGTGACAGCTTTGCCCGCAGAGCATCTCCAATTTGGCGAACTATTTCACCCCTTTTTGGTGCTGGAGTCTGCACACAAATTCTGACACATTAGATTCAATGTTTACAATTTCCAAAAAAGCTCTGCACCCCTCAGGGCCTTGACCTATATCCCTCCAAAACTCCAAGCAACAGAATTCCTACATGTAACTCTTAATATGGAACATGTTAAATACCTCTGGTTATGTTGAATGAGACCCTCTTGCAATCACCGAAGAAACATACTAAAGTAGCCATTTTACAAATGAGTCCCTCAGAACCTTTTATGCATGTCACAGATTGTACCTCCATGTGCATCTGGGTTTTTCTCAGAAGCATATCACTGCACTTATGAACTCTATGCATGAGACCTATCTAACTATTGACCTAGTCCAACATACTCAAGAAATCTGCTAGCACCCCAGCTGCCCAACCTTTGTCTTGCCTAAACCAATGCATTCATGTGAAAACCCAGTTGATTTCAGCCAAATGACAGGCTGGTCAACATGCAAATTTTGGTCTGAAGAGCAAGCATGCCTTTGGGCAAAAGTGAAAGAGAGCAACACACCAGCATCCACAATTTTCTGGCAGACACACAAGCATTCAGGCTCCCTTCATAGTCTTGAAGTGAGGCTTCTGTTACTGTTGCAATTGCCTACACCCCACATACAAGAGATCAATGTACAACAACAGATTCCATCACAAGGTACAATTGAAAACAACATGGATTTCCTCTCACATATCGATGACCACATCATCAATCCTCACAACTTGTCAATCTTTTGCCTGAGTATGTACTAGCAAGAAGTTCACCATGCCACCAGTGACACAGGGCTACCTACAACTGATAGCTTCAGTGCTATATAGTCTTTAGCTGATTCATGTCATCAGCGAAAGTGCACAAAGACCAAAAGAGTTAAAACAAAAGGAAAGTTTTCCTTCACATTTTGTCCTTCCCCTTCTCCATCTCAAAGTAGTACCCTGGGAATGCCCTTCTCTACATTCTGATCCTTGCAGCATAGCCCCTTTCAGAGGGCATCAGAGGATTTCCCTTTGAGTATGTCCAATTCAATCATCATCACAAAACAGAAGGAATTATCACAGTGGCTTGAATGAGCACCTTGTTGTCAGAAGGGTTCACTGATGTGATGATGGGACCATTGCCCTTCCAGATACCACCACTGAAACATCCTAAATTGTGCGGTGCCAACCCTAACTCCTTCAGAAACTGATAGTCCTCTCTCTCAAATCCCACTCCCATGGCTTTTTTTTATGTATTGTACCTGTGCCACTCCAAAGCACCCGTTTTAAATCACTCAAATTCCGGCCTTTTCCAATCGACCACCAATTGTGTCACAATCAATCCCCTCAAAAGACACAGAGCATGCAAAGAGACCTGAAAGGAAAACTTCTCTTCTCCGATGCAATTTCAAGAAACATCATCCCGGGACAACACACACACACACACAAAACCTGGAAGCAACAACAGTTTCCGAATTCCGAGAGCCAAAACATTCCACCAAAATCTCAAGCGAGAAGTAAAAGAGATGCAGCATGCGAAGCTAGAGACCTGAAAGGAACTTCTCCTATTATTATCTGAAGGCAATTTCGAGAAACGCACCCCGGGAGGACACAACAACACACACACACACACACACACACACACATAAAAGTAGGAAAACAACAATATAATTTCTTCTCACTTCCGAGAGCCGAACATCCAACAGATCTGTTGATAAATAGGTACTCGCCGCTGCTTGCTCCAGACAGTAGTACGAGTCTGTCTGTCACTGGAGGCTTGTTTGTTTGTTTGTTTGCCGTGCGAGCGATCGAAAACAAAAGACAAATTATCCTAGAAATTGAAATAGCAAGTAAAGCAAACAAGAAAACACAAAAAAAAACTTCAAATTTGGCTCAGGAAAAGACAGCATAATAATGAATGTTTTTGTATCGTGATCGAGTCTTTTACCTGGTCCGATTTCGTGCCGATTCGGTCGTGGATTTCTCGTGCGAGCCTGCCTCGGTTTGGTGCGCGCGGTCGCTGGTCGGATTTTGTGCAAAGCGAGCGACTCGACGAAGAAGAACAAGGAAAAGAAACGACGACGAGAAGAAACAAACGAAAACACAAAACCAAAAAAAAGAAAATGCAGACCAAAAAGAAAACCCAGTGGAGGGCGGATATTTCATTGTGTTAATAACCGCCGGTTCCATTCAGCGGGTGTTTAATAGGCTTTTTTGTGTGTAGGTGTGAAGAAAATTCGTTGTTGTGGCCAATGAAATTGCTGGATTTGGTGGTCTGAATTTTTTTTCCCCCTTAGTTGTTATCTTGAGTGAACTAATAGTAATAGTTATCCCTATGTGTCATAGGGTTTGGTAGGTTTGTGAAAATTTTGAAGTACCAATAGAAATGATAGAATTAATTATTTAATTATTTTGGATTTTTATGTTCCCAATGTGTTCTTCTTCATAAGTTCTCAATAGTTCTTAGTCGTGTTTAGCATACGTTCCCCAAGTTTTCAATGTGTTCTCCAAGGGTTCGCAATAGCTTCACACTTTTATCCCATTTGTTTTGCCCAAAATTGAACTCTTATAACCTATAAAGGTCACCCAAAGGGAATAACCTTTATATGTCTATTTTGGGGAGTGTGCAAATGTTTCCCAACAAAAATAATAATTATATGCCAATAAATTTATTTTTATTTTTAAAATTTGATTGCACCTTCCCCCTCCCAACTAATATTAATAGAGGGAACAACATGCACCCATGCTCCCAAGATGAAACATCTTATTGCAAAGTGAACACAACAAGAAAGATTTTAAAATGGAACAAAAGAGAAAGGAATTACCCTACTACTTAATTATTAAAGCTTTGCACTACTTCACACTACCAACAACAACAATTAAATTATTTGGTGTGGAAAAAAAAAATGTGTTGTAATCAATTGTGTCTATTCAAAAGATGAAAATTTGTAAATTTCATTATATGTTTTTTGTTCCATTAATATTTTTTATTTGCTACACAAAACGCTATCAAAAGTCTCATACATTAGAGAAGTTCACAATAAGATACAAACAAATAAAAACATTAAAAAGGTGCAAGACAAACAACAAAATACAAACAAACAAAAGAAACAAAAAAGATTTTCAAATGGAATTTGATTTAAAACGAATTATAATCTAGAATGATTTTGGAATTGTCATAGAGATGATCACCAAAATCCCATCTTACATAAACCAATTCCAATGAAACATCATCATTGGAATGTCAAAATGTTCAAATAAGATTTGAACTTCATATTGCTTCACATTACTAGTGACAATGATTATTATTATTTTGTGGACATAATAATTTTGTTGTAATCAATTTTGTTTTTTCAAAAGATAAAATTTTACAAATTTCACTATATATCGTTTCGTTCTTTTAATTATTTTTTTCATTCTTGATTTGGTAGGTAAAATGTCAATGCAAGTCTAATTCATTAAATAAGTTCATAACAAGATACAAATAGACAAAAGAAAAAGAACATTAAAAGAGTGGAAGAAAAACAACAAAATACAACCAGACAAAAACATTGAAAGAGTACCAAACAAACAACAATTATAAAATGAAATGTAATCTATGACAAATTACAATTCGAAATGCTCTGTAATTGTCATAGTGACAATCACCAAAATACCCATCCTACATTAACCAATTCCAATGAAACTTTTTCACTAAAATTTTTATCAAGCCAAATATTGAATCTTCAAGATTATTTTATTTGTGGAAATGAAAATTTCAAAATTAATTAATTAAGCAATTGACAGATACCTATGTGTGTT
>Ga0116228_10006369_pt1 | contig 10548 bp, 5 predicted proteins | sample S1TSphfallax_2_FD_89694 | JGI IMG/M metagenome (GOLD analysis project Ga0116228, IMG submission 89694) | Host-associated microbial communities from peat moss isolated from Minnesota, USA - S1T2_Fc - Sphagnum fallax MG | ecosystem: Host-associated > Plants > Peat moss > Unclassified | place: USA... | reverse complement strand
TCGTAACAGCTTAAGAGTTTGCGAGAAATTGTGGTTCGCAACTGTGGGTTTTCAGAAACTTTTTTCTTTGTTGTTTGCGATGATATTTGGATCGCAATATACCCCTCTTTTGTTGTAGTGAAGCCAACGATCCTATACCATGTTGTTTCATAGATGTCTATTTCTTAAATTGTAATAAACTTTTGTTGTTTCATGTCTATTCTCACATGCAACCTTCTTGGAATATCCATGCCATACACTGTATGATCTTCAAAGGACAAACCCCAAATCTTTTCTCTCAATAACATCTTCTCATGAAGAAAATGTTGACAACAATTTCATGCATGCAACATAATGTGGAGTTCACATTCTGAATAGGGTGAATGCATGGTACAATGGCTCAAAAACAACAAAAAATGCACTCCCTATAAGCCCATACAAGATTCTTTAAAATGATTCAATGGACATGGTTGTTACTTTTTTTAAAATTAATATTTTAATATTTGAATAATACATGTTCAATCACCTACAAACCTTCCCAAATCTATGTGAAATTTGGTATTTTATGTAGTTGATATCATTTTTTGATTGAGAAGTCCTAAAAGAAAAATCCATTGAATCCAAAGCCCCATCTAAAGCTATCAAAAAATATACTTTTGGGACAATGTTTTTGAAAAACAAACAAAAATTGCAACTCATATGGACTTATGAAAATATTTAGTCAAATTTTAACCATTCAAAAGTCCCTAATTGTTAAACAATTAAGGTTTTCAAAGAAAATATTTTTCATATGAGTTTATCATCTTGTATTACATTATATATTAAGTCCCAATAACAAATTTGGAATATGAATTAATATGAATTTTTTCATTTTGTGATATTTCAATTAGACGACTAGTCCATATTTTTCAACTTCAAAAGTCCATTATTACTAACAATGAATTTTTTATTAGTAAATAACTGCACAACTTTTTTCATAATGAAGTTGTTAGTTTAGATCCAAGTCCTAATAATAGATTTAAGGATATATTAATCAGCACAAACATTTGAATAAAGGTTACCCAAGGAAAAAACACCATTTTGTCACAAAAGTGAACCACCATAACTTGCATCTACCCAATAGACTCCTAGGAAAGGAGCTTTTCAACCCTTGACACCAATTAATCACAATTTCCCACACTTTGTTTCCTTTTTTGAAAGGTATATTGTTTCTTCCTCACACCAATTTCCCCTTCCTCAATAGTTGGTATGTTGCTTTCATCGTAAAATACAAAAAGTTGTTTCAAGGAGTACCCATCCAAAATCGTTGAACCAATGGCCACTTCCAAATCATCATAATTGCTAAAATATTATTTGGGTAATATAATATATTCACTCCCACATGATCCTCACTAAGATGATTATCAATAACGGCTTCCCTTGGGTCATAAACAATTACATGACCACTTGTAATGAACATCCTAACATCATTGACAAGGTCACATTTCGCTTTTTGCCAAGGAAACCTACCTTTTGATGGGATGTGAAAATTCCTTCTTCCATTTCCATCATTACCTTATTCCTCTTATTGTTTGCCATTTCCATCCTCATTTGTGCCTTCATTCATAGATTTAGAGGAAGTTCTTGTGAAAGTGCTTTCATTTGTGGGATCATTATAACTATGATAGTTATATCCATCAGACTTGTCTTCAAGAGTCCCATCCATCTCATTGTTAATTTCCTCATTAATTTCAAATCCCTCAAAATGTAAGGATGAAGAAACAATATGATCCTTACAAAACACTCTTCTCGTGGGTAGATTGTTAAAACCCTCCTATTGAATGTCTTATTTTAGTAGAAATACAAGTGTTTCTTCTAGCAAAGAAACATCCCATGTAAGCCAAAAGTAATCATTTCCCATTGATGATTTGCAATATTGTGCAATTAGAGTGGGATAGAAGAGTTTTTGTTGTTCAAATGCTTCAACCATGGATATGATGGTTACAACTATGCAATTCTCCACTCCACTAGCACCACAGTTTGAGACCAACAATTGATCCTTGCACTATCCAACTCCAATTTGAACCCTACCAAGCTTGCTTGAATCCTAGATAGAAATTGTGTCACCAACATTAATATCCACAGTCATGTTTTTATGGTTCTTAAAGATAGTTTACCTATTAAACACTAATGTTCATAGAGTTATTAGATGAACATTAATACCATTATACCTTGGAACACAAAATTGAATAGAAAATGATGAACCCTAAAAGGCACGACCTGTCCCACCATGAAGGGAGTTTTTTTCCAGCTAATTCAATTGTTTATTTACCAATTACAAATATTTTTTCAAGACTATTAGATTAAATAATATTGGATTTCAACCAACTAATTCTAAATTTTTTTGAGAATATTAAATTAAATAACATTGGATTTTGCCCAAGTACTTGCGCCTAGGAGTAGTATTAGCTTGTTGTCCATCATAAGACATTTTTGAATGCATTGTGGCCTAGGTGTTTTTTCAATAATAGAGATAATTGTATCATGATAAACACCTTGTGACCACTAGAAGCATTCTATAATGCCATCTCCTCAACTATCTAGAATAAAAAATGTTTGGTGGTTGCTAAGGGTTTTATTCGACTCCTTCATTTGCTTATTATTTAAATTACTTTCAAGCCACCAACTGTTTTTTGCATTCCTTAAATTGGGCTACCAAGAGAACACCTGGTGGCCACTAAACATTTTTTGGATCACTACAAAAATGCCATTAAAAAAACACCTAGCTACTACTAAACAATTTTTGCATCATTACAAAAATGCCATTTAAAAAAGGCTTGAAATTGTTAAGTGTTTTCTAGATCACTACATAGCCACCATCCAAAAAAGGCCTGGTGGTTGCTAATCATTTTCTGGAACACTAGATAAACACCATCCAAAAAATGTATCGCAATCGTTAGGCCTTTTTTGATTACCAATTAAAATAAATGTAAGAAGACACCTTGTGGCGACCAAATGTTTTCTCTTCTTACCTTTAATGGGGTATCAAAAAAATGCCTAACAACCACTAGGCATTTTTTGGGATTCCTTTTAATTAATGATCCAAAAAATGTTTGGCAACCACTAGGTGTTTCTGTCCATTCCCCTTATTGAGTTATTAAAAATTTGGTGGCCACTAGGCATTTTTTGCCACTTCCTTCAATGTCCACAAAATACCTCATGGTCATTAAGCGTTTTCATTTTTTTTAATAATTGGTTATCCAATAAGTGCCTGGTGGCTACCAAACATTTTATAATTTCCATTGCAGTAGTTAACAATAGGTATTTCCTTATTGAACTAACTAAAGTAATCGAACCTTTTGAAAGTTACTAAGCATCCTATGAAGATTTGGTTAAATGATTTGTTAAAATATTTTAGCTACAACTTTATTGTGAATATGTTGTTGTTGGTATCGTCTAGGTTGCAACAAACTATTGCTAATAGTTATCTTTATAATGAAGGATTTTTTTTTGTGTTGTTTAAACAATACCTTCTAAGGAATAACAACCACAAAAATGTCAGAAGATCCTTTTTTATTTTTATTTCCTAGTTTTCGGTGGTTAATTACAAAATTAATGTTTGAATTGTGATGAAAAAATAGTAGGCTTCTTGAAATTAAGGTGAGGTTGCATTAAAATTGTGCAGAGTAATTAAATTAGAATATGTTTTGAAAGCTTTAGGATAGGAAGGACTTGAGATGATAAAAGTCGTGAATCTTTGGAATAAGTGTGATGTTAATAAAGGATTGTGTAGTACTCACTTTCTTTTCCATGATGGCTTCGTCTTGTTGTAAGAAGTGGGATCAAATATAAGCAATATCATTTGGAAAAAAACATTGTCAAACCCCATCAAAGTAACAAGTTTTATGAGCATGCAAACCCAAATTTTAGAATTTTCCCTCCCATGACCCAAGGAAAGTGATCACAAATGGACTTTTTGTTGGAAATTTTTTTTAAAAAAAATTAGATGCATGAAATGGGCATCACAAGATGAAATTTTTTTGGCTTTCCTTGGTGCAAGTAATCGGGAATATATTATCATGCAAAAAAAATGTTGAATTCGAAACTGATTTTCAAATACACAAAAATAGAACACATCACCACATATTGTTCTATATTATGGAATGTCCTATACTATTAAAAAACAACTAACTTGTGATGATAATTGAGCACAAGATTAATGTGAGGACTTGAGAAAATGAAGGAGCAATGGGTAGGAATAGTGAAAGTGTTCTACCCATGGTTTAAGTTATTCGATGGAGCTTGGTGAGTTGCAAGATTACACTTCAAAATTCCTCTCTCCCAAGCCCTACAATGTTTGGAATGGAAATGGTCATGAATAAAGGTTGAACTGCTAGTTTTTATTTGTTATTTTTCCCTTGATCTTGTCCAAAGCTCCAAACCACCAAATCCAAAGTTCTCCTGTTCTAGATTTCTTTTGAAGCCCCAAATGTTTGGTGTCCCGAATTCTTTCCAGAAACCTTAACTTCATGTGTAGATTAAAAAAACTTCTTAAAGGAAAGTTCGATCATGCTTTGTCTTCTCAAGTCTCCTGCTTTTGATCCTCTTTGAAGCTCCAAATGCTTGGTGTTTCAAATTCATTCCCAAAACCCTACTTTCATGCGTAGACTGAAAAAATTATTAAAAGAGTTTAATCATGCTGTATTTTCTCAAGTCTTTTACTCTTAATCCTCTTTGAAGCTCTAGATGTTTAATGTCTTGGGATTTGTTCCCAAAACTTTAATTTTAGGCATAAATTGAAAAAATTATTGAAAGAGAGTTCAATTGTGTTTTTTTTTTCCAAATTTGCTGCTTTTGATGCTATCTAACGCTTTAGATGCATGGTATCATAGATTCGTTCCTAAAACCCTAACTTCACATGTAGATTGAAAAAAATTCTTAAAGGAGAATTTGATCATGGCCAATCTTATTAGGTGTCCTACTCTTGATCCTTTCCAAAGCTCCAAATGTTTGGTGTTTCGGATTCATTCCCAAAACCCTAACTTCATGTGTAAATTGAAAAAAATTCTTGAATGAAAGTTTGATGGTGTTTTATCTTCTTAAGTCTCTTGCTATTGATCCTTTCCAAAGCTCTAGGTGTTTGGTGTTTTAGATTCGTTCCCAAAACCCTAACTTCACATGTAGACTAAAAAAACATTTTGAAAAGAACTCAATCATGTTGTACCTTTTTTCAAAAAAGAACTAAGACTCACACTCCCACCCAAAGCTGTCAACCGCCTAAAACTTCTTATTACAAGAATTGGCTCACGAAAACTATGTTTAACAAATTTCCCACCCTTAGTGATTTATAATGATGAATGATGAAAATGGGGTGTCCATTCCATACATAATGATGTGGATGAGATCGTACTAAAGTTTCGTATTAATGTCATGTGGCAATGTTGTTTGGTTTTCTATCTTAGCTTATTGTTGAATGTTTACAACATATTACTATGTTTGGTATAGAAATTTTTTGTGTCTTTGTTTAGAAATGTATGGTTTAGGGTGTAACTAAGCATAGGGTCTATCTTATAACACTTAAGGTTTAGGATGTAGGGTGTTGGATTTATGTTGTATCATTTCAGGTTGAGATAAAATGTTTTAGAGGGAAATTAAGGAATTTTTTGACATTGTATGGGATAGGGTAGGTGTGTTATTTCATTCAAGTTTTAGGGTACAAGGCATTATATTAGGTTGTGTGGCATAAGATGTACATTAATATAACATAGGATTTTTCATTCAAACATAAAGGGTTTTGAATGTACAACATAAGGTTTATAATGTCATTATAGCATTGAGGGAACTTTAAAGGTTAGTGGTTTAGGATTTAAGGTTCACAATTTAAGGTTTCAAGTTTAAAGTCCAATGTACATTTCAACTATACATTTAATGTACATTAATTTAATTTTAGGTGAAATGATTAATAGTATATTATATGAACTTTAAAAATTGAATTTGTATTGCCATTGATTCAAATTACATGTAATTGATTATAATATGTTATAATTTTGATAATATAGTTATCACTTGAATGGAATTAAATATAAAAAAACTCGTTTACCACCACAAAATTAAGGTGAATCATTTAAATGACAAAGTTATGTATATTTTGCAATCAAAAGTTTCTATTATTTTAGGATGAGATCTTAAGAGGTGAGTTGGTGGGGATTGTAGGAAAGAAAAAAGATTTGTTGGAACTCTATCTATAAATATCAATTACACATTTTGACTATTACCTCACTGATGATAAATTTTTATGTATTTTTTTAAATTACCAAATTTAACTTTATTAGTCACATCACCCCATCCTTATTTGAAATCTCAAATGAAATCTTTAAAATAAAGGCACAAGTACTTTGTTGGAACCCTATTTGTAAATACTAATTACATATTTTGACTATAACTTAAGATATTAATTAATTAAAAAAAATGAAAGCACTAAATTTAGTTACCCCATTGGTATGAAAAAATAGGCCTACACACAAACCTATTATGATGAGTATTGAAAAAGTTGGTTTCTTTTTAACAATAATTCCCTTGGACCTCCTCCAAAAATACTCACAAACCTATCAAACCCTATTTGACATGGTTAATGAAAATATTTATCATCATTTTTGTCATTTGTTTTGTTTTTTTAAACATAAAGACATGTATGTATGGACCTCTATGGTATGCTAGAGTTTTTATTGTCAACAAGTTTTGAAGGTTTGGGAAGAATGATTTGAGGATGGTAATGAGATGTTGGCAAAAAAAATTGGTGTTTCAATAAACATAGTACATACAATTAAAATTGTGGATGTAGGAAAGATGGTGAAGCCACATTATGAAACAACCATTAATCTATACCTTTGTGATATGTTGGAGTTTTCATTGTTGAAAAGTTTTTAGGGATAAATGTGTTTTAAGGTTCGGGAAGAAGGATATAAGGATGGTAGCGAGATGGTGGCAAAAGGAGTTTCTATTACTTTAGCAAACATAGCATGTACAATTAATATTCTATCTTTGCTTGTGGCATTGTGGCAAAATTTATTACATTTTCATCCTATCCAACCATAGAAAAGGAATAAAATCAATAAAAATAAACTTGCATTTTTTTCATGGATTTCTTGAACGTGCATTGGTGTACATTATTTCATGCCATGGCCAAACATGAAGTTTGAATATGTGGTTTACATTCTTCTATTATTGGGGTCTATTGTAATATTGATGATGACTATGATGTATGTCGATGTTCAAAATGTCTACAAGGTAGAGAAGGAGATTCAAATGCTATTAGGAAAAAGGCTAATGTTCACCACATTGGACTTTGATCTTAACATTCATCATCCTTACAAACCACTCATACCAACTATTAAAAAGTTTTAAGTGGCTACAAACACACAAGTTGCATGGAATTTTGTGAATGATGAGTATTAAACAAGGTTTTGCAAGTGCTTGGTTTTTGGTCACATAAATTAAAAACATATGCTTGCAATTAAACTATAGTTCCAAAAAATCAAAAGGGATTTGTTATTTTTTAAGGATTGTTTCCACGATGTTTGTACCATGCTGGGATAATATTAACTTCTTGCATAATATGTGTTGTTGGCCTTTATTGGTAATGCCAACTAAAAAATAGGTCAAAAGATGTGAGTTGTTGGGATAAAAGGCTTCATAATTAAGGGTACATTGGGGTGTATAAGGTTTGGAAATTGGCATATTAATCTCCCTGAATCATGTCTATGCTTTCTTGGCCCTTTTGATTGTTTATTGCTCATTGTGGGATCAACATTTTCAAGTTTAAACATACTAAATTGTGTAATTTTGTAAACCCTCAAGGAGTTGATGAGGTCAATTGGGATTAAAAAACCTATCACAAACTTGCTAATAGTTTGACACTTGTGAGTAACAAGCACAAGGTTATGACCATGATCATTTTTGCTATCATCGTGTTTTCACAAAAAAATCTTGAATAGTACACATATGATAACAATCCTTTAACCATTTGCATATTTGCAAGATTTTGACGTAAAATTCTTTTGTCTTTTTGTGCTTTATTTGTCTATAGAGGTGTTATCATTGACCGCCATGATCAAATTACATCATTGTTTCAATTTTAATCTTGAAAACAAATAAATTAGAGGGGAATGTCCTTTTACCGAAAAAGACAAAAAACAAAGAACAAAAAGTCATTCAAGGATGTTGATGTTTTGACCTAGTCTTAAAAGGTTTCATAAGTGACTGAAACTTATGAAGTCAAAGATTACACTAATGAAACCCTTTGAAATTGAAACCATATCCATATCGATCATTTATAAAAAATTTGCTTGTGACTCTTGTGAGAGTTGTATCTACCTAAACTGAGCCATTAGATTGTGCATTTACCCATTAACCTCAATGTGATGTATTTCAATCAAGCTATTTGTTTTCATGTTTTAGCCACACACAAAGTATAACATCGTCCATTTATTAAGTTGATGAATTTTTGTAAATAAATTTAAATCACAATTTGGAGCATCTAGAATAGTGGAGGAGATTCTTTTAAATCAATTGATCATTACACCAAATCGTGACTTTCATTACTAGGACACTAAATGATTATGTCAATGTATAATTTATTATTAAACTTTGGCTTCCCCTTGTTAATTTGACCAAATTGAAAATGAATTATTGTTGTTCTACATTTAATATGTGGCACCATTAATTTGGGATTATGGACCATGGACATATTAAGTGCCTAATTGGTGATAATGGTTGTACTATGGTCAAACTTCAAAAATATTAACAATTAGAGTATCAAGTCTTAGGTAGAATCAAACACTCACTTATACACAACCATTTGGTACACCACCTTTAAATGATATTTACACATTTCACCAAAGCACCAACTATTATGTGGTTGCCCTGGTCAATGGTTGGAACCGCATATGCCCTAGATGTTGACAATTGACATTCAATGTTATAATATTTAATATTACATTTTAGATAGTTGAACACTACTAGCAATCAAATTTCTTATATCAAATCAATCTTCTTGATAATTTTGACATTAATATCAATGATATCAAACCTTTTTGTTAATGTGTATATGACCATGACCATATTTAATTTTCCACAAATTTGGTCTAGTGATCATCTACAACATTGTGTAACTAATCAAAGATCACCAACATGACTAGTATTCCCAACAAATATATTATATATCATTATAGTGTACATTGGATCTTGGATTTCACATTTGTGAAACCAATATAAACTAGCCTTTTGATTACATGAATAATATGCTATGAAATTTGTCCAATAATCATATTATTAATAAATTAGCCAATAATCAAGCATCTTGGTATTGAGATTTGTATCAATGGTATTAGAGATGAACCTATGATAATTATGATGAAATTAAACAAGGAATAGGTTGTCACCACATTGTATGTGTAAACATATATGATGGTTCATGGCCATATTAAGTGCCCAACTTGAGTGTTGTGATAAATTTGGTTGTCTCTTCACATAGATGAACTGATCGATATCATCAATAGATCCATTCATTAAGTCTTATCCAAAACCACTAATTGGAAAACCACCTTAATGATATGGAAAGGTCCACCATAATGCCATGGTTGGAACCATGGTTAGGGGTTGTAGGGTTTACATGATCTTGTATATGTGAATGGACATTTGGTACAATAAATCAATTAAATTATTTGTAGCTTGGATCTTGGTTATAAGAAGCCTAGCTGACATTGTTTTTTCATTGCAAGTTTTCATCAATATGGCATCCATGATCAATGACAAAGTGACATGGGTGTCCAAGATATCATTTGAAAACATGATTAGGATAAAATCATTTAAAATATAATGTCTAAAGAATAATTATGTAATTGATGTGGACAAAATGATGTGTCATTACATAGACCATGTGATGATACAATTATTTTACAACATTGATTAAAAAATTACTATAATTAGTTTAAACATAATAATATAATAAATAAACAATGTAATGTCAAACTACAACAATGTGTAAGAAATTGATTTGATTAATATTATGCCCATGTAGCCATGTTATTAGGACCCACACCCACCTCCTTGAATAATATCATAATATCATAAGGATATTCTATTTGTAAGTTGAACAAAATTTAAAAAAAATCATTTTGACTCATAACGATGTTGCATTATAATATCATAATAAAGTTTGATTTAAATAATGTCCCAAAAATATGTCATTTAAAATCCATTAAGGAATCATTTATGAGTTTTTTAAGTGCTAAAAGAACTTACTTCTCTCATCACACTACTAAGGGAAACTTATGGGAGCCTATTAAGAAAACATTGAAAACATGTTGGAAATCATTGGAGAATTGGTGAGAACTTGTTGGTAGTCCTATGGAACACATTAGAAAGAGGAAAATAAAAAATTTGAAATCCTCCCATGCACGTCTCTTTCCCCCGAATTGGTGAATGCTACCTCATTTCATTGGTTGTGCAGAATTTCTATTCAGAAGTGCATTCCTAACCGTTTTTAATCTAGGGTGATGGTAGGGCATGAATTGTGTGGACTTTGTGTTG
>Ga0116228_10006368_pt1 | contig 10550 bp, 9 predicted proteins | sample S1TSphfallax_2_FD_89694 | JGI IMG/M metagenome (GOLD analysis project Ga0116228, IMG submission 89694) | Host-associated microbial communities from peat moss isolated from Minnesota, USA - S1T2_Fc - Sphagnum fallax MG | ecosystem: Host-associated > Plants > Peat moss > Unclassified | place: USA... | reverse complement strand
GATCACACCGCTGCCCAGCGGAAGGGCGATGGCCCACAGGAACGGCTTGCTGCGTGCCCAGGCCGAGCAGAGCATCAGCCAACCCACGGTGGGCAGGGCCCAGATCGCATACAGCGGGATCAGCAGGATCAGGGTGCCGGCCACCTTGAAGGGGTGGGCTTCCATCAGCAGCGGCCACAGGGAGAAGCCGTGATAGGTGCCGACCAGGGAGAACATCATCGCCAGCATCAGGCCGCTGATGACGCCCACCACCACGGCCACTGCTGGGGCAATCAGGATGGCGCTGACCAGCTTGGAAAGCACGGTATCGGTGTCGGACAGCGGCAGCGACTTCCAGAACAGGATGCTGCGGTCGCGGCGGTCGTCGTACAACGAACCCAGGCAGTAGAAGAACACCACGATGGCGGTGACGACCAGCACCATCAGGGTCACGCCGTAGAGCAGCCCGTCGATGACGGCACCGGCCTGTGCCAGGTCGGCACCTTCGTAGGCGCGGGAGAAGTTGGTGTGGAAGTTGCCGTCGCCAAAGCGCATGCGGGCTTCGCCGATGGCGATGAGCATGGCATTGATGGCGAAAGTGACGATGCCGACCACGATGGGCGCGGTGATGAAGCCGCCCTTGTTCTCCCAGAACTCGCGCTTGACCAGCCAGTAGAAGGTTTTCATGCGTAGGTGCCCTTCATGGTGGCGACGAAGAGATCGCCGATCGACGGACGCCGGACTTCACCCAGGCGCTCCAGTTCGTGACGGCTGACGTTGTCGAACAGGAAGATGCTCTTGCCGAACACCTGGCGCTCGTCCATCGGATTCATCTGGCGGGCGCTGGGGGCCAGCTCGGCACTGACCAGCACCTCGATGAAGCGTTCGCCCACGGCGTCCATGTCGGCATCGAGCACGATCTTCCCGTCGCGGATGAACATGAGGTCGGTGAGGATGTGCTCGATCTCCTCGACCTGGTGCGTGGTGACCAGGATGGTCTTCTCCTCGTCGAAGTAGTCTTCCAGCAGGGTCTGGTAGAACTGCTTGCGATAGAGGATGTCCAGGCCCAGCGTCGGTTCGTCCAGCACCAGCAATCTGGCGTCGATGGACATCACCAGGGCGAGGTGCAGCTGCACGATCATGCCCTTGGACAGCTGCTTCACCTTCTGCCGAGGCTGGAGCTTGGTGCGCGCCAGGAAGGCATCGCACTTGGCCCGGTCGAAACGGGGGTGGGTGTTGGCGACGAAGTCCACCGCATCGCCCACACGCAACCAGCGGGGCAGGACAGCCACATCGGCGATGAAGCAGACCTGCTCCATCAGCTTGTCGCGCTCCTTGCGCGGGTCAAGACCCAGGACATTGAGCTGTCCGTCGAAGGTGGTAAGCCCGAGGATGGCCTTGAGGGCCGTGGTCTTGCCGGCGCCATTGGGGCCGATGAGGCCAACGATCCGTCCCGGACCGATCTCGAACGAGGCGCCGTCCAGGGCCAGCCCCGACTTGTAGCGCTTGCTCAGGCCATTGGCGGTGACGACCGCATTCATGACGGGTCCTTCGTGGGGCCATCGGCCTCACGCATCAGGGTTTTCAGGTCGAGGCCCATGCGCAGGAGGCGGGCGTACAGTGCCGGCCATTCCTCGCGCAGGAAGCGCTCCCTCTCACTCTTGAGCAGCGCCTCGCGCGCTCCATCGATCACGAACATGCCAAGACCCCTCCGTTTCTCAACCAGTTGTTCGTCGACCAGCTCCTGGTACGCCTTGGACACGGTGAGGGGGTTGATCTGGAAATCCCCCGCGACCTGGCGGACCGACGGCAGCGGGTCGCCTTCATTCAAGGCGCCGTCCAGGATCATGGCCACTACGCGTTCGCGCAGCTGGCGATAGATCGGGATGCTGTCGTTCCAGGTGATGGACATCTAATTCATTCCTTCGCCGATTGGCGCAGTGCGTTGCCAAACGAATAGTAGGGCATGCTCAGCTGTGCGCCGATAAGCGCTGCGGCACGATCTTCTGCGCTGCGCTTGATGGCGTCTGCCGCCGAGCCGAGCGAAGCCTCGGTGGCGAGCATGGCCTGGCGGACGTCGGCGTCCGTCGGGCGGACCGTCAACGACGGCAGGTCGGTGACCCGGATGCCGTTGACGTAGTGCGGTGCGGCGGTCATGGCGGCCACGCGGTCATCGAAGGAGCGCAGGGCGAACACGCTGGTCCCGGCGATCAGGATGGACGCGGACAGGGCGATGAGGTTCGGCGCTTTCATGGTTCTACGACTCCGATGACGTTCGGACAGGTGTCCGGATTTAGAGGGCCGCGACGCTGTCGGCGGTGCTGGCGTAGACGACGATGGGGGCCAGGTTCGTAACGCGGGTGCCGTTGATCTCGCTGAGCGGGGCGGCGGTGGTCGAGGTGCTGCTGAAGACCAGCAGGGCGGCCGTGGCGATGACGAAGGAGGCGGCCAGGGCGAGGTAGTTGGGGCGGTTCGTGGCGTTCATGGTGTTTCTCCTCTAGTGAACTGGGTGACCGGTGTTGTAGTGAACTATAACACCAGATTTGTAGCCGTCAACGGGAATTTTGTGAATTTCCATATGACTTATGGCCTATGCCCGGCCGGGGTGTGCTGGTGAGGTAGCGATCCGGGCAGGCATGAGATGCACCGTTTTCAAAAAGGGTTTACACGCCCCGCACAGGGTTTTTTCACCCCCTGTAGGAGCGCGCCTCGCGCGCGACCGGGCATGGCAGGGCGCATGGCCATCTACCGGTCGCGCGCGAGGCGCGCTCCTACAAAAGCAAACGGCCGGCCCCGGTGGGGCCGGCCGTCGCCGGATCGGTCGTGCCGTGCGCCTTAGAGCTCGGCGCGGAACTCCACGCCGATGATGCGCGGGTCGTTCACGAAGGCCGTGCGGTTGTTGAAGTCGATACCGCCGGTGATCACGCGCTTGTTGGTGATGTTGCGACCATAGAGTGCGACCTCGCGCTTGCCGAAGTCCCAGTTGTAGCCGACGCGCAGGCCGCCTTCGAGGAAGGGCTTGCTGCGGAACTCTGCCGAGTCGTACAGGAAGAAGTTCACTTCGCTGCGGTAGTTCCAGTCGGTGTACACGAAGAACTCGCCGCTTTCGCCGTACGGAATGCCATAGCGGGCGGTCCAGGTGCCGATCCACTTCGGTGCGTTCGGCAGCGGGTTGCCGTCGATGAGCGCATTGCCCGAGGCGTTCAGCGGATCGAGCACGGTGCAGCCGCCGCCGCACGGAGCCACCGCGAGATTGCGGTCCTTCAGCTCGGTGTGGTTGTAGCTGCCGCCGGCGGTCATGTAGAACTGCGGCGTCAGGTAGGCTTCGAGATCGAACTCGGCGCCGTAGCCTTCCGTCTTCTTCGCATTGATCAGCTGGGTGACATTGGTGGCACCACCCACAGCCGTGAGCTGCTGGTTATGCATGTTGTACTTGTAGATGTCGGCGTTGAAACGGATCTTGTTGTCTTCCGTCGTCGACTTGAAGCCCACCTCGTACGAGGTGATGGTCTCCGGCTTCGCCGTGGAGATGCTGTTGGCGAAGTTGATGCGGCCCTGCACGCTGGGTGCGCGGAAACCGTTGGCGATGCGGGCGTAGACGTTCGCGTTGTTCGAGAATTGCCAGGTGGCCGTCAGGTCGCCGCTCCAGCGCGCATCGACGGGATCGGAGGCGAGCGGACCCACCGGGCCGGTGAAGCCCAGGAAGCGCTGCGCCTTGAAGTCACGCTTGTCGTGCGACCAGCGTGCACCGGCACGCACGTCGAAGGTGTCGGTGACGTTGTAGTCGGCCGAGCCGAACACGGCCCATGCCTTGGTGCGCTGGCTCTGGTTCACCCAGCCATTGAGCGCGTGGTTGTTGAGCGTGTCGTACGAATAGTTCGCGATGGCGATGTCTTCGTCGAAGTAGTACGTGCCCACCTGCCACTTCAGGCGGTCGGAGCTGTCGTTCGACAGGCGGAACTCCTGCGTGATCTGGCGATCCTTCGGCAGGGCATCGGCCGTCTCCGAATAGAACGGCGTGACGTAGCGGTTGCCGAGGCCGGCCTTGGCCGGGGTGCCGGAAGCGTCGTAGCCGCCATCCACATCGCCCAGGCTGTAGGTGGTGGCGCGCTCGAGGCCCGTGATGGACGTGAAGTTGAGATCGCCGAAGTGCCAGTTCAGGTGGACGTTGCTGCCCCAGGTGAACAGGTGCTGCTTGTTGCGGCCGTCCTGGGCCACCTTGTCGCGATCAAAGCCGGACACGAACTGGTCGCTGCCCAGGGTGATGGCGTTGGCGCGATTGACCATGGCACTGCCGTCGAGCAGGCGGCCGTGCACGTTGATGAGGGCGTCGAAATCGTCCGAGGCCTTGTAAAGCGCCTGCAAGCGCACGGCGCGGTCGTTGTAGCCGCCGAGGGCGTCATTCTTGCCGGTGTATTCGTTGTCGATCCAGCCATCGCGATGCTGGGCGATGGCGGAGACGCGGCCCGACCAGTTGGAGGTGAGCTTGCCGCCCAGGGCAGCTTCGGCGTTGGCCGTGCCGTACGAGCCGTAGGAGACGCGGGCGTAGCCCTCGGTTTCCTGGGTGGGCTTTCGCGATTCGAACTTGATCACGCCGGCCGGGGAATTGCGGCCGAACAGCGTGCCCTGCGGGCCGCGCAGCACTTCCACCTGGTCGAGATCGAACAGCGGGAAACCCTTGAGGATCGGGTTTTCCTGGACGATGTCGTCGTAAACCATCGAGACCGGCTGCGAAGCGTTGAGGTCGAAGTCGCTGTTGCCCAGGCCGCGGATATAGAAGCGGGGGAATTCGCGACCGTACGAGGTTTCGGCGTAGACGCTCGGCGCGCGCGAGGCGAGCTGGAGCACGCCGTCGCCGGCCTGTCCGAAGGCCTCGAGCTTCTCGCTCGTCACCACGGTCATCGAGATGGGCACCTTCTGGAGATCTTCGGTGCGCTTTTCGGCCGTCACGGTGACGGTCTGCAGCGTGGCCGTCTTGGCCGGGGCGCTGGAGGGCTGCGCGGGGGACGTGGCGTCCTGGGCGATGGCAGCGCCAGCGGATAGGGCCGTGGCGATGGACAGGGCAATGACGAGACGTCGCGGCGAGCGCGAGCTTGCGAGGGACATGGTTTTGGGTTCCGCCTGGGGGTGGTGCCTGGGTGAGAGTGCCTCGCCAAATCGCGGTCGAGCCGATCCCCTGGCGAGGGCGCGTCTGCCGCACATTATCGCTGTGACAGGGTGATGACGAAAGTGCTGCATTGCGCAAACCTTTGATCGGATTCGTCATAAACCCTGTCATATCACTGCAATCAGGGGTCGATAACTTGCCGGCCGGTTGGCAGGTTCTTGTCATTTATCGAAAGAAGACGACTGAATCGCCGACGTTTGAGTAATTTCTCACCCGAATCGGAGTTTCCGTCGCATGAAGAGATTTCCCCTGGCCGCCGCGTTCTGGACGATGTGCGGCACCGCCGCCGCGGAGGGCGAGCCACAGGCGGCCATCGAGCTGTACGTGGACACCACGACCCGGCAGATCTTTGCCGAGCCCGGCCCGGGCCGTCAGCGCCTGGGCCGTTTCGTGCAGGCGGGGGATGCGCCGGCTCAGGCTGCCGTGCAGGCGGCCCCGGCAGCGACGCAGGTGGCAACGGCTCCGGCCGTGGCGGCGGCGACAAAGAGCAAGCCCTGGTACGAAAAACTCTCCATCCGCGGCTACGTGCAGATGCGCTACAACCAGGAAATCGGTGCGGGGGCGAAGGACCTGCGCTCGCCGGGCGATCGTTTCATCGGGCGGGAGCAGGGCTTCGGCATCCGCCGGGCGCGCGTGGTGATCAGTGGCGACGTCAGCGACCGGGTGTCGATCTATCTGCAACCCGACCTGGCCAGCACGCCCTCCGGCTCTACCACCACTCATTTCGCCCAGCTGCGCGATGCCTATGCCGATCTCTGGCTGGATGCCGACAAGGAATGGCGCATCCGCGCCGGCCAGTCGAAGATTCCGTTCGGCTGGGAAGACCTGCAATCGAGCCAGAATCGCATCGCGCTGGACCGCGCCGATGCACTCAACTCCGCCGTGCGCGATGAGCGAGACTTGGGCGTTTTCCTTTATTGGTCTCCGAAAGAGATCAAGGAGCGCTTTGCCTATCTACAGAAGTCGGGCCTGAAAGGCTCGGGCGACTACGGCATGTTCGGTGTTGGTGTGTATAACGGGCAGGGCGCAAATCGTCCTGATCGCAACGATCAGCTGCATACAGTGGTGCACTTCAGCTACCCGTTCAAGTTCGCCAATGGGCAATACCTGGAAGTGGGCGCGGATGCATACGCAGGTCGCTACAAGGTGTCCACCGCGGCGATGACGATCGACGGGCGTAGCATCACGCCGGTGGTCGATGCGCCCGTGACAGGGTCTACTGATCGCCGCGTGGCGGCACATGTCATCTACTATCCGCAGCCCTTCGGTTTCCAGGCCGAATGGACGGTAGGCAAGGGTCCCCAGCTGGATATCGCGAATCGCAGCATCCGTACGCGCGCGTTGCGCGGTGGCTACGCGCAGGTGATGTACAAGTTCGACAGTGACAGCGGCAGCTTCATTCCGTACGCAAAGTGGCAGACGTATCGCGGCGGGGCCAAGTTCGACACCAATGCACCGAAGATGTCGGTGGATGAGCTGGAGGCTGGCGTCGAGTGGCAGCCGTCGAATGCCGTGGAGCTGGCGGTGGCTTTCGCCAATATGCGTCGCACGGACGTGGGATCGGCGCCGTACCGGAAGATAGAAGGCAAGCTGCTGCGCGTGCAGTTGCAGGTGAATTACTGACCGCCAATGGCGCACCCCGTCGTTCCTGTGAAAACAGGAACCCAGCGCCCCGGTTCACCAGCACTGCGATCACGCTGCATCGGCTTTGCGTAGGGGCGGCGTCGCGACAACCCAATGCTCCGCGCTGGGTTCCAGCTTTCGCTGGAACGACGGCTTCGGGTGGGTTTGTCGTTATCTTCCCTACGTGTCGTTCCTGTGAAAACAGGAACCCAGCACCCCGGTTCCCCAGCACCGCGACCACGCTGCATCGGCTCTCAACCGATGCAGCGCGTTACACGATCACTTCTTCTTCGGCGCCTTGGCAGCATCCGCAAGCGATTTCTCACGCACGGCCTTGAACTCGCTGCCATCCTTCCACACCGGCCACACATCGCTGTTGGCCAGCTTCTCGCCCAGCTTGTAGAAGGCAACCACGTTCTGCGTCACGCCAGTGAAGTCCCAGCGCATGTCGTAGACATCCGTCACCTGGTGATAGTGGTTCTTCACGTAATCCTCGGCCGCTGCTTCACCGGCTGCCTTGCCACCGTTCACCATATCGCTTCCGCCATTGGCGGCCAGTGCCGGCACGCCCGCCTTGGCGAAGTTGAAGTGATCCGAGCGGAAGTAATGGCCTTTCTCCGGCGTCGGATCGGCGCTCACCACGCGGCCATCGGCCTTGAGCACATCGGCGAACATGTCTTCCAGATCACTCTGTCCACGACCGACCACTTCCATGTCCTTCGTCGGCCCGGTGACGGGCAGGGCGTCCATGTTGATGTCCGCCACGGTCTTCGCAAGCGGGAAGGGCGGATGGGCGACGTAGTACTTCGAACCCAGCAGACCGGACTCTTCCATCGTTACGGCAGCAAACACGACGGTGCGCTTCGGCTTGTCCTCGGCGAACTTGCCTGCGATTTCCAGCAACGCGGCGATGCCCGTGCCGTTGTCGATGGCGCCGTTGTAGATCTGATGGCCCTTCAGCGCCGGATCGTGACCCAGGTGATCCCAGTGGGCGGTATAGACCACGGCCTCGTCGGGCTTGTCTGTCCCCTTCACCATGCCGATCACGTTGTTGCTCAGCGAATGCGTGATGTTGCTATGTAGCGAGATGTTCGCCTTCGCATCCAGCGGTACGGCCTTGAAGCCGCGCACATCGGCCTGTTTCGCCAGTTCGTCGAAGTTCTTGCCTGCCTTGGCGAACAGTCGCTGGGCAGCCTCATGGGTGAGCCAGCCAGCCACGGGCAGGCGGGGCGCCGGGTCTTCGCTTTCGGGCAGGTCAAGGCGCGGCATGGTCCAGCCGCTCTGCACCACGTTCCAGCCGTAGGCGGCCGGGTCGGTCTGATGCACGATGAATACGGCAGCGGCTCCCTTGCGTGCGCCTTCCTCGAACTTGTAGGTCCAGCGGCCGTAGTAGGTCATCTCGCGGCCCTTGAACAGCTTCGGATCGTTGCCGTTCCAGCCCGGGTCGTTGACCAGCACGATCACCGTCTTACCCTTGACGTCGATGCCGTCGAAATCGTTCCACTGGGCTTCCGGCGCATCCACGCCATAGCCCGCGAACACGATGTCGGAATCCTTCAGCTCCACATCCGACTTCGCCTGGAGCGTGCCGGCGACCATGTCCTTGCCAAAGGCGAAGGCCTCGGCGCCGCCGCCTTCGCTGACGTCGAGCTTGAGCGTGTCCTGTCCGGTCAGTTCGGTGGCGACGGCCGGAACGGTCTGCACCCACTCGCCCTTGTTACCGGGCTGCAGGCCCATGCGCTTGAACTGCTCGATGATGTAGTTGGTGGTCAGGCGCTCGCCAAGGGTGCCCGGCTTGCGGCCGTCGTACTCGTCCGATGAGATAACCCTCAGATGAGCTGCGAAGTCACCGGCGGTGATCTCCGGGGTGAAGGTGTGCTGCTCGTTGGCCACCGCGGGAAGCGGCGGCGGGGGCGATGTAGACACTGGCGCGGGGCCCGGCGGGGCGGCCTTGGCCGGGGTGTCGTCGTCATGGGACTGGCAGCCGGCCAGGGTCAGGGCGGCAAGGCAGGCGAGTGCGAGGCGTCGCATCGGCAGGGCATTCCCTTCGTTTGTGGGTGGACACCGAGTGTAGCGATTGGGCGTGTCCTGTCACCCATGCCCCGGACGGGCGATAATGCACGGTTTTTCGCACCGGGAACCCCACATGCGCATCGGCATCGACTTTGGAACCAGCTATTCGGCGGCGGCCGCGGTGGTGGACGGGGAGCTTGAACTGGTCCGCTTCGGCGAGGCGCGGCAGTTCCGCACGGCCGTGTTCTTCCCCGAGGTGGTGCCCGACGTGGACGACTTCGTGCTCACCCCCGCCCTGGAAGCCCAGGTGGAAGCCTTCATCCGCTCGACCCGAGTCGACGAGCGGCAGAACGGGCGCTCGCCGCGCCCTGACGGCACCCTGCGCCGCGACGCCATCCGCGTCGTACGGCGGCAGTGGATGGAAGAGCGCATCCGCGAGGCCTCTGGCTCGGTGGCCAGCTTCCAGGATGCCTTGTTCGGCGAGGAGGCTGTCGAGGCCTATCTGGAAGAGGGCACGGGCAACCTCATCGAATCCCCCAAGTCCATGTTCGGCTACCGGCTGGACCCGCGCGTGCGCAAGACCATCGTCAGCATCGCGGCCCATATCCTCGAGCACGTGCGCCTGGTGGCTACCCGCCAGTTCGGAACGCCCGTGCGATCGGCCGTGATCGGCCGGCCGGTCGAATTCCGCAGCTCCATGGGACCGGCAGGCGGCGAGCAGGCCCTGTCCATCCTGCGCGAGGCGGCCGGCGTGGCGGGTTTTGACGATGTGTCCTTCCTGGAAGAGCCTGCAGCAGCGGCCATGCACTACCACCTCTCGCTGGCGGAGCGGCAGCGCGCCCTGATCGTGGATATCGGCGGTGGTACCACCGACGTCGCCTACGCCGAGCTGGGCGCAGGCCAGCCCCCGGTCATGCGTCAGCTGGGGCCTGCCCCGGGGTGGCACCGATCTGGACGTGGGCATGAGCCTGCACGCCTTCATGCCACTGTTCGGCAAGGATGCCGGAGCCGTGCCTGTGCACCATTTCGTGGAGGCGGCGAGTGTCCACAACCTCCCCAAGCAGCGTGAATTCCGCAAACAGGACTACCGCATGGTCGAAGAACCTTACGGTGCGCGTCTGCGCGCCCTGCAGGGCAGTGGCCAGACCACCCGCCTCAACCAGGCGGCCGAACGCATGAAGATCGATCTAAGTGGAAAGCCCTCGGCCAGCACCTCCCTCGAATTCATCGAGTCCGGACTGGCTGTTAATGCGGCTTCCGACGATTTTTTCGTGGCTTCGGAGGATTTTCTCGATCGAATTTCCAGGCTGCTGATTCAGGCCGGCGCGGATATTGAAGAGGCACCGTCGAGTATTTTCCTGACCGGAGGAACATCACGCTCGCCGCAGGTTCGCGACAGGGTGGCCGCAAGCTTCGAAGGCATCCCGGTGGTGCACGGAGACCCCTCGCTCGGCGTAGTATCCGGCCTTGCGCAGGCGGCACTTTTGCCAAATTCGTCAGATAGTTTCATCTGACGTTACGCGAAATCGGCATTTTCACAACGTACTGGCAATTCCTGCATTACATCGTTAGATATAAGCACGGGCGATTCGTGCCGGGAGCTAGCCGATCGCCCTATTTTGGGAGTATTTTCCAATAGCATGCAGGCTGGCGTGCTGGGACGTTTGTGGGGGGTAAATATGGGAGTGAGGTGCGTTCGGTTCAGGAAGGGCAACGAAAGGGGCGTTGCCGGGACAAAGCATCGCCACGTCGATACTGTCCCGCCGAT
>Ga0116228_10006367_pt1 | contig 10550 bp, 10 predicted proteins | sample S1TSphfallax_2_FD_89694 | JGI IMG/M metagenome (GOLD analysis project Ga0116228, IMG submission 89694) | Host-associated microbial communities from peat moss isolated from Minnesota, USA - S1T2_Fc - Sphagnum fallax MG | ecosystem: Host-associated > Plants > Peat moss > Unclassified | place... | reverse complement strand
TGACCTATTTCGCCATTGATGCCGCGAAGCAACTCCAGGCCTGAATAGCTGCGTCGCGCGTGCAGCCTGACGACATTATTGCCTGTTTTTCGTTTGTCTTATACTTTGTGAGACTGCGCGTCAGCCGTGGCTGCGCGCATGTCCGCGAACCGCCGGCGCCGGTGAGCGGCTCCAAGGCACATGCCGCCGACTGATCGTTTCTTGCGCCGCCGCGTGCGGCGCTCGGGCGCGCGACAAACTCTATACCCACGGAAGCTTGCTGCGGGGGTGGCGATGGTGAAGCGAGCGGACCTGGCGACGTTGCTGGTGGATGACCTGCAGCGCGTGCCCTTCCAGCCAGATGGGTGGCGGCGTTTTGCAACGCGCCTGGGGGAGGCGTTGCACGGGCCGGTGATTTTGGGCACCGTCGATCTGCCGAGCACCTTGCCGATCCGCACCGACCATGTGCTGGTGGATGAAGCCTCAATGGCCGACTATGCGGCCCATTATTACAGCCTGTCGCCGTGGCGCCAATGGACCGAGTCCGCGCCGCTGGGTGCTGTCGCCGGCGGCGCCGCGATCAACCCGTTGCCGCCCGAACTCTACGAGAACACCCAATTCTACGCCGATTTCCTGCGGCCGAACCGCATGCATCACGGCCTGAGCGCCCGCATTAGCCGCGACGCGAGCCAGGCCACCGACCTCGCCGTTCTGCGTCCGCGCGAAAAAGGCCCGATGACGACCTACGAACTGCGTCTCGTGCGATATCTCATGCCGCACGTCCGCCGCGCCCTGCGCGTGCGGCACGCGATCGGCGCGGCCGATCTGACCGGCGCCGGACTGCTGCGGCAGGATATCGGCGTGATGGTCGTGGACCGGCTGGGCCGCGTGCTGTTCGCCAATCCCGCGGCGCATCAGCGTCTGATCGACAGCGACGGACTGACGACGGCGCGGGGCGGCGTGCTGACCGCGCTGCATGCGCCGGCGCAGCCGCGTCTGCGCGCCCTGGTGCGCTATGCCGTCGATGGCGTGGGCCCGTTCGCGCTGCGCGGGGGCGGCGACATGCTGCTGCCGCGGGCGGGCCGGCGGCCGCTGCGGGTGACGATCGTGGCCGCGCCGCTGGGCGGCGCGACGGATGGTCACATGGGCCCCGCGGCACTCATGCTACTACGCGATCCGCCCGCGCCTCCGGCGCCGCTGGTGTTTCGGCGGTTTATTCCGACATAGGAAGGAAGTAGTTCTTTTTTGAAAAAAAGAACCAAAAAACTTTTGTTTATTAGTTGCGCCTTAAACAGATAAAAGTTTTTTGGTTCTTTTTTTCAAAAAAGAACGACTTCCTTCTTCCTACCGCCCCGTAAGTATCCGCTCAACCAACTGCTTCACCGTCGGAATAAAGCCATTCCCATAAAACGGATCACTGGCGAACCGATAAGCATTATGCCCGGAAAACATCAAATTGCGCTCGATGCTTTCCGGGTCGGCGTGTTCGTGCACGATGTCCTGCAGCGTCTTCTGGATGCAGAAGCTGCGCGGGTCGGCCTTCTTTCCCGTGCTGTACTCCGTCGGCTCCTGCGACCAGTTGGAAAAGCGGCAGTGGCTCAGGCAGCCCATGCACTCGACCTGGTCGCGGTTGATTTCGCTCGCCTTGTCCCGATCGACGAAGATCAGCGTGGTGTCGGGCGTGCGCAGCGCCTCGGTATAGCCTGCGTCCTCCCATCCATGCACGCGCGTAAGGTCGCCCGGCGCCAGGTACACTGCCCGCTTGCGCGGACCCACGCCGTATTCCGCCGTGTGCTCGCCCACCGGTTCGAGCGCATACGCAACCTGGCGTTCATTTCGCTCCCGTAGTTCCTCGATAAAGCCGTTATTCACCGCGCTCGAATAGAACCCGGTGGGGCTGAAATGGTTGAGGAACACGTCGCCTTCCTTCAGCGACAGCAGCCGCTGTTTCCAGGCGCGGCTGATCGGGCTTTCCTGCGTCAGCAACGGACGCGTGCCAAACTGGAACGCAATCGGACCGAGATCGGGGTTATCGATCCAGTCCTCCCATTCCTCCAGCCACCACACGCCGCCCGCCATGATGATAGGCGTTTGGTCAAGGCCGAACGTGCGCATCAGTTTGCGCAGCGCCAGCACGCGCGGAAACGGGTCTTCCGGCTTCTGCGGGTCCTCGCCGTTGGACAATCCGTTATGTCCGCCGGCGAGCCAAGGGTCCTCGTACACCACCCCGCCGAGCAAGCTGGCCGCCTTGTGGTAGGCGCGTTTCCACAACGCATTGAAGGCGCGGGATGACGATACGATAGGATAATAATAAACGTTGAATCTCTGTGCGATATCGGAAAGCCGATACGGCATGCCGGCGCCGCAGGTGAGGCCCTGGATCAGGCCCCTCGCACCTTCCATGACGCCGGTGATGACGCGCTCCGCGCCGCCCATTTCCCACAGGATGTTGGCATGGATGCGGCCACGGCCGGCGGCGAGTTCGTAGGCCTGGCGGGCTTGTGTAATGCCGCCGCGGATAGCGTAGGCGATCAGTTCCTCGTGGCGTTCGCGCCGTGTGCGGCCACCGTAGACTTGCGGGATTGGTTTGCCGGTGTCGTCGAAACTGTCGGCGTTGACGGCCGAGAAGGTGCCGGCGCCGCCGGATGCCGCCCAGTGCCCGGAGGACAGGCCATTGCTGACGGCGACGCCCTTGCCGCCTTCGACGATCGGGAGGATTTCGGCACCGCCCATTCGGATTGCGTTGATTGACTTCATCGACGTCTCCTCGTCGGTCGTCGGTCGGCGGTCGTCGGAATTGCCTGGTTCTCCGATAACCGACGACCGACGACCGCCTTACTCTGCGGCCTCATCCCGCCGTCCGCCGCCCTTCGGCCCCACCTTCTCGGAAATGTCCTCGCCGGTCGCCTGATCAACCACCCGCATCGAAAGTTTCACCTTTCCGCGGTCATCAAAGCCGAGGCATTTCACTCTCACCTGGTCGCCCACATTGACCACGTCGGTCGTGCGATTGACGCGCCCCTGGGTGAGTTCACTGATGTGCACAAGCCCGTCGCGGCTGCCCAGGAAATTGACGAAGGCGCCGAAATCGGCGGTTTTCACCACCTTCCCGGTATACACCGCGCCCACCTCGGGCTCCGCCACAATCCCGCGGATCATGTCGATCGCCTTCTTGCTCGCCTCCTCGGTGGTGGCGGCGATCTTGATGGTGCCGTCATCCTCGATGTCGATCTTGGCGCCGCTCACTTCGACGATTTCACGGATCACCTTGCCGCCGGTGCCGATCACTTCGCGGATCTTTTCCTTCGGCACATTGATGATGGTAATGCGCGGCGCCGTCGGCGCCACATCCGACCGGCTGCCGGTGAGCGCCTTGGCCATCTCGCCCAGAATATGCAAACGCCCGTCCTTCGCCTGGGCGAGCGCGATTTGCATGATTTCCGGTGTGATGGACGTGATCTTGATGTCCATCTGCAGGCTGGTAATGCCCACGTCCGTGCCGGCAACCTTGAAATCCATGTCGCCGAGATGATCCTCGTCGCCAAGAATGTCGGACAGCACGGCGAACGCACGGTCCTCCTTGATCAGGCCCATGGCGATACCGGCGACCGGCCTTTTCAGCGGCACGCCCGCATCCATCAGCGACAACGAGGTGCCGCACACGGTCGCCATCGACGAACTGCCATTGGATTCGAGGATTTCCGAAACAACCCGTAACGTGTACGGAAAGATGTCCTTGCCGGGCAGCAACGGATGCACCGCGCGCCAGGCCAGTTTGCCGTGGCCGATTTCACGCCGCTTGGGGCTGCCGACGCGGCCCGCCTCGCCGACCGAATAGGGCGGGAAATTATAATGCAACATGAAGTTCTCGCGGTATTCACCCTCGAGACAATCGATGATCTGCTCGTCCTGCCCGGTGCCGAGCGTTGCCACGCACAGCGCCTGCGTCTCGCCGCGGGTGAACAGCGCGCTGCCATGCGCGCGCGGCAGAATGCCCACTTCGGCCACGATCGGGCGCACGGTTTTCGTATCGCGTCCGTCGATGCGTAACCCGGTATCCAGAATGGCGTTGCGAACGATGTCCGCCTCCAGATCCTTCAGGATGGTTTTCGCAGCATCGGCGTTCAGCCCTTCCTCGATCAGGGCTGCCACCACCGTTTTCTTGGCGGCGCCGACATGCGCGTAGCGCTCCTGCTTGACGACCTTCTTGTAACCTTCGGCAATCGACGCGCGGCCGATTTCGTCGATGCGCTTTTTCAGCGCGATCTCTTCCGCCGACGGCTCCACCAGCGGCCATGGTTCCTTGGCGGCGTGCTCGGCCAGTTCGATGATCGCATTGATTACCGGCTGGAACGCGGCGTGACCGAACGTGACGGCGCCCAGCATCACTTCCTCGGTCAGCTCCTTCGCCTCGGACTCCACCATCAGCACGCCTTCGTTGGTGCCGGCGACCACCAACTCCAGCGTGGCGTTTTCCATTTGTGCTATGGTCGGGTTGAGAATATACGCGCCATCCTCGTAACCGATGCGCGCCGCTGCGATCGGCCCGAAGAACGGAATGCCGGACAATGTCAGCGCCGCCGAACAGCCGATCATGGCGACGATATCGGGATCGTTCTCCAAATCGTGGCTCAAAACGGTGGCGATCACCTGCACTTCGTTACGAAAGTTCTCGGGGAACAGTGGCCGGATCGGCCGGTCGATCAGGCGGCTGACCAACGTTTCGTTTTCGCTGGGGCGGCCTTCACGTTTGAAGAAGCCGCCGGGGATCTTGCCGGCCGCGAACGCCTTCTCCTGGTAATCCACGGTCAGCGGGAAGAAATCCTGCCCCGGTTTGGCGGTGCGTACGCCGACGGCCGTGCACAGCACGATGGTGTCGCCGTACCGCGCCAGCACGGCGCCATCGGCCTGCCGCGCCATCTTGCCGGTTTCGAGCACGAGGCGGCGCCCGCCCCAGTCGAGTTCCTTGCGGAAATAGTTGAACATGCACCTCAATCCTTCTTTAGTTCCATCGTATTTAGTTTCGGGTGCGATCGGCGGCGTCTCGGACGGCATGGATGGGCTGCACACAAGTGCAGCCAGGACCCATGTTGCCTGAAACGCCGGTTCAGATCGCTTCGCTATCAGTTGCCAGCTTCCAGTTGTCAGATAGCGAACCGCCGTTCTGACAACTGTAAGCTGGCAACTGACAACTGTCGGCTACCTCCGCAGCCCGATACGGGCGATGACGCTCTCGTAACGGGTCTGGTCTTTGTTTTTCAGGTAGTCGAGCAGCCGGCGACGGCGGCCCACCAGCATCAGAAGCCCGCGGCGCGAATGGAAATCCTTCGCATGGGTTTTCAGGTGCTCGGTGAGGTTGCTGATGCGTTCGGACAGCAGGGCGACCTGCACTTCGGGGCTGCCGGTATCGGTCGGGCCAGCCTGATACTCGCCAATAAGCGCCGTGCGGCGCTCGGCCGTAATCGACATCGTGTGTTTCCTTGTGTTCGAGGTTACAGGATGCGCTCGGGACGCAGCCAGCCCTCGTCGAGGCGGCCAAGCCCAATCACGCGACCCCCCGCCATGGCGCGCACCAGGCCGCCATCGGGCCTGGCGTCGTCCGGAATGCGGCCCATCAGGGTGAGCAGGGATATCTGCCGGCCTTGCGTGAGCTGCACGGCCTCTTCGTCGGTCAAAGGCAGGGCCGGGATGTCGGCCAGCGCTGTCGCGATCGGCAAAAGAAGGTCCGGTGAGGATCGCGCGGTATCCTCCGTCGGCAGCACTTTGTCCAGCGGAATCGATCCCGCTTCGGTGAATGGGCCGACCCGCAGCCGCCGCAGGGCCGCAATATGGCCGAACGTGCCGCAGGCCAGCGCCAGGTCGCGCGCCAGGCTACGCATATAGACGCCTTTGCCCGACTGCACCTCGAACACCGCATGCTCGGCGCCCGGCCGCTCCACCAAGTCGAAACGGTCTACCCGGGCGGGGCGCGCCTCAAGCACCGGCGGGCGGCCCTCGCGCGCCATGTCGTAGGCGCGCTCGCCGGCCACCTTGATGGCGGAATAGATCGGCGGCACCTGCATGATGTCGCCGCGGAACGCCGGCACCGCGGCGCGCAACTGCTCGTCCGTCGGCCGCACCAGGCTGGTTTCGGTTACTTTTCCGTCCGCATCGTCGGTGTCGCGCGCCTCGCCGATCGCCAGAGTGAAGCGGTACAGCTTGGTGCCGTCCATGACATAGGGCACCGTTTTGGTCGCGTGGCCGAACGCGATCGGCAGCACGCCGGTGGCCAGCGGGTCGAGCGTTCCGCCATGCCCGACCTTGCGCGCGTCGAACCCACGCCGCAGCCGGTTGACCACATCCGTACTTGTCAGGCCGGCCGGCTTATCAATGACCAGCCAGCCGTCAAGCGGCCGGCCGCGCTTGCGACGCATTCTAAACGTACTCCGCGGTGGTTCGGGCGGGCTCGCCCCGCAACACCGGACGGCGAGCGGGGCTGTTCAAGGCAAGCCGCGCCAGGCGGCTCATCCGGCACCCACGCATGCGGGTCAAGTCCGGAACCATCGCGGACACGCGACCGCATCATAGTCAACCCGACACTTTTCACTTTATTTGGCGCCAATCTTGTTATATGGTTAACACATCATCAAAAAGGAGACGAAAATGCAATTCTTAGATGACGCATTTCCAGCGGGCACGCTCCGGGTTGGCCCCAATCAGGCCTATACCACCGTCGCCGCCGCCATCACCGCGGCACAGGACGGCGATACCCTGCTCGTTCAGGCCGGCACCTACACCGACAATTTCGCCGCCTTCGCGCACCAGATCACCCTCAAGGCGGTCGGCGGCATGGTCGTGCTCGAGCCGGCGTAAACACCGAAACGATTCTGGACGTGCAACCCGCGCCCGTTTGCGGCGGCGGGGCGGGATGCTGAGCGGGCGGTCGGGAGTTGCGGAATGGTCTTTCCCGGTAAATTCATGCTGGCTGCCACTTTGCTCGGCACCGGCGCCACGGCGCACGCCGCCACGCTTCATGTCGGGCGCGGCCAGACCTATCATACGGTTGCCGCCGCCGTCGCCGCCGCGGTCGATGGCGACACCATCCTGGTAAAGGCGGGGATCTACACCAACGATTTTTCCGAAATCGAGCACAAGATCACCTTGCAATCCGTCGGCGGCATGTCGGTGCTGCGAGCGACGGAGAATATTCCAAACGAAAAAGCGATTCTGATTACCGACACCGATATCACCATCGACGGTTTTATTTTCACCGGCGCTCACGTAACGGATGCCGAAGGCGCCAACGGCGCCGGCATTCGCTACCAGGGCGGCAACCTGACGATCCGGAAATGCTGGTTCTACCACAATCAGGAAGGGCTGCTCGGCGATGCCGTGCCGGGTACCATCAAGATCGATCGCAGCGAGTTTTCCTTCAACGGCAACGCCACCGGTCCCGGCGCCGGCACCACCCACAACATCTATGCCGGCAACAATACCCTGCTCGACATCGAAAACAGTTATTTCCACCACGCCATCCTCGGCCACGAAATCAAGAGCCGTGCGTTCACCACGAAGATTAACAACACGCGCGTCACGGACGGGCCGCGCAGCACCGCCAGCTACAGTATCGATCTGCCAAACGGCGGAATCGGTACCATAACCAATAGCATCGTCGAGCAGGGACCCGACAGCGTCAACGGCGGCATCATCGTCTATGGCGAGGAGGGCAATCTGAACCCGAGCCTGGGTCTGGCGATGCAGAATGTCATGATCGTCAATGACCTCACGCAGCATGTGCCAACCGGGGTAGCCCTCTACGCGCCGATCACCGCCACGCTATCCAATGCAAGCGTCTATGGCCTCACTCAGGACCAACTCACGTCCAACGAGGGAGGCCAGGGCGGCTTCGAAATTACCGGAACGACATGGCTGGACCACAGGCCGCATATCCCCGGTAAACATCCATTCTAGACCGCGGCAAGTTTTCGGCCGCAAGCACATTTGAGCGTTTATTCTTACCAAAGATGGCCAGGAACGCCGCCCCGCGTTCCTGGCCTTTCTTTTGCAAAGCCATAAGAGGGAATAGCAGGTCAAGGCAGCAGTTCTTTCTTGAAAAAAAGAACCAAAAAACTTTGGCGATTGTCAGGCATACCCATGTTCCGGCCGCGTGAGACCGGACAGCCGCATAACGACGCGCCTGACGGCTACAGGTTGCGCGGCGACGGGCAGGGGGGCAATGTCCCGTCTACCTAATGGAACACGGCAATGCAAGAAACAAGTTTCGACGCGCGATCGTGGCTATTCGCCCCCGGTGATAGCGACCGCAAAATGGCAAAGGCCGCGGCAGGTGACTCGGATATCGTCATCTTCGACCTCGAGGATGCGGTGGCGGACGAAGCCAAGCCCAAGGCGCGCGCCATGATCGCGGACTTCCTGGCCGCCCACCCCAATAATGGCGACCGGCTGTGGGTTCGTATCAATCCGCTTCACGGGCCGCACGCCCTGCGGGATCTCGTGTCGGTCATGCCGGCCCGTCCCGGCGGCATCATGCTACCCAAATCTCGCGGCCGCGCCGATGTGGACGTGCTCGACAACTATTTGACCGCGCTGGAAGTGGCGAACGGCGCCGCGCCCGGCACCACCAAAATCATCGTGCTGGTGACCGAAACGGCCGCAGCCATGTTCACCACAGGAACATACGCCGGCGCGCGGCGCGTGGTCGCCATGAGCTGGGGCGCAGAAGATCTCGCCGACTCGATCGGCGCGAGCCAGAACCATGACGAGAACGGCAATTATATGTTCACCTACCAACTTGCCCGCAGCCTGTGCCTTCTCGGCGCGGCCACCGCCGGTGTCGCCGCTATCGAAACAATTCACCGCGATTTCCGCGACGAGACCGGCCTTCGCAAACGCGCCGCCGAAGTGCGCCGCGCCGGCTATCGCGGCATGCTCGCCATTCACCCCGACCAGGTGCCCGTGATCAACCAGGCCTTTACACCGACCGCGGCGGAAACAGCATCCGCGCAGGAAATTATCGATCTGTTTGCCGCGAACCCGGGTGCCGGAACGATCGGCCACAACGGCGCCATGCTCGACCGCCCGCATCTTGCCCGCGCCAAAGCCCTGCTCGCCCTCGCGGCGCGCCGGTGACCGTATCGATCGCCGCGGACGCGCTCGACCTCGGCGCCTATCTGCGCCCGGGCGACCACATCGTCTGGGGCCAGGCCTGCGGCGAACCCACCACGCTGGTGGAAGCGTTGATCGCCCAGGCCGGTACGATAGGCGATCTTTCCGCCTTCGCCGCCACCAGCTTCTCCGGCCTGCTGAGCGCGGACGCGGCCGCAAGGCTGCATCTGTCCAGCATGGGGGCCATCGGCGCGCTACGTATCGTGGCAGAAGCGGGCCGCCTCGGCATCGTGCCGTGTCATGTCAGCCAGGTCGGCCCGATGATCGAGCAGGGCTTGATCGGCTGCGACGTCGCCTTCGTGCAGGTCAGTCCGCCGGACGCGGACGGCAATCACAGCTACGGCCTGATCGGTGATTTCGTCGAGGCAGCGGTGGAAAAGGCGCGCATTGTCATCGCCGAAGTCAACCAGCACGTGCCATTCACTCTCGGCGACGCGCTCCTATCGGCCGCCAGGATCGACTGCGCCGTTCACGTCGCGCGCCCGCCGGTCGAGGTAGCCCCGGCGCCGATCGGGCAAGCCGATCTGGCGATCGCCAAACACGCCGCCCACTATATCGGCGACGGCGCGGTCATTCAAATCGGTATCGGCGCGGTGCCCGACGCCATCCTGCGCCAGCTGCACGACCGCCGAGACCTCGGCGTTCATTCCGGCATGATCGGCGACGGCCTGGTCGATCTGGTGCAAGCGGGTGTCGTCACCAACGCGCGCAAGCCGATCGACATTGGCGTGTCCATCACCGGTGCGCTGATCGGCACGAGAGCGCTCTACGACTTCGCCGCGCGCAATCCGCAAATAGGAATTCGCAAAACGTCTTACACGCATGACGCGGCGGTGCTGTCACAATTGCCGCGGCTGGTTGCAATCAACTCGGCCATCGAGGTCGATCTCACCGGCCAGGTAAACGCCGAGCAGAGCGGCACGCACTATCTCGGCGGCACGGGCGGCCAGGTGGATTATGTCCGCGCCGGCAGCCGGTCGCCCGGCGGACGCTCCATCACCGCCTTGCCTTCCACCGCCAGAGGCGGAAAAATCAGCCGCATAACGGCCGAATTGTCCGGTCCCGTCACCACCGCGCGCAGCGAAGTGGACGTCGTCGTCACCGAATTCGGCGCCGCCGAACTCAAGGGCCAGACGCTCGCAAACCGCGCGCGCCGCCTGGTCGCCATTGCGCATCCGAAGTTCCAGGAATCGCTGGCGCAAACAGCGCACGAAATTCAACGGAGGGGTTTCTGATGAGCGACGCCGTATTGTTCGAGGCGCGTGACGACGGCATTGCCGTCATCACCCTCAATCGCCCCGACGCCCGCAACGCCCTCAGCCGCGAAATCCGCCAGGGCCTGTTCGCCGCCTGGCACCGCTTCGAGCACGACGCCACCTTACGCGTCGCAATCCTCACCGGATCGG
>Ga0116228_10006366_pt1 | contig 10551 bp, 4 predicted proteins | sample S1TSphfallax_2_FD_89694 | JGI IMG/M metagenome (GOLD analysis project Ga0116228, IMG submission 89694) | Host-associated microbial communities from peat moss isolated from Minnesota, USA - S1T2_Fc - Sphagnum fallax MG | ecosystem: Host-associated > Plants > Peat moss > Unclassified | place: USA... | reverse complement strand
CTCGGTCTCATCAGGTTTGATGATCCAGGCTCCCAGCTCGTGAAGACTCTCCTCATCACTACTACTACCACCACCTACTATATTCAGTTATTGAAGCTTTGTGATTTTATTGTTTGTGATATATTTGTTGTGGTCATTGCCGTGCACGTGTTTCCCGGTCTTCAGAAAACCATCATCCCCTGGGGTTAGGGAGGGAGGGAGGGAGTTGGGGTTTGGGGTCTTGCAAAAGCTGCTAAGATCATTTCATTTACTAGCTTAATTTCTGTCTGTTTACTCCTCTGCTGCTTCCTTCTATTATGTATGCGCCACCTCTTTTTTCTTTGGGGTTGGGCGGGCGGAAATTGCGGGTCAACTGAAAATATGATGTTTTGTCGAAAATCTTCCAGCCACAGTTCAAATCTTAAGGAACTTTGGTAACAAGCGGTAACAGCAGCAGTGTAGCAGGTGCTAATAAGCCGAGGGGTAAATTTAGCAAACATCGTGTTATTTTGATCCAGCCCAGGTCTCTTTCAGCGCTTGAGATTGTTCTCAGACACTACAGTAACAAGAGTAATAAAAGCAGCCGGAGGATTAAAAGAAATCCTTGAGAGAGAGGATGAAGATTCATCCATGGTCTCTTGTTGGAAGGGAGGGGTTAGTAAACCAAGGCTGCCCTCTGAGTGCTGCAAGATTCCTTTGCTTTTCCATAAGATTACTACCAGGTGGTAGGTACAGCTTTCTGAGCACTTCATTTTTTCTAGCTACCACGTCTTGAGGATTTACCCTTAGACGGCGAGTAAAAGTTTAGTCTCATGATCTGCGAACTTTTGTTGACCAGTTGTAAAATGAAGAGCCCTCGCGCCTGATGATCATCATGTGAAGTAACTTAGTCTAGACTTGGAGCTGTTGTAGGGACAGATTTGACGGGGCCAGTAATTAGTCACTGCAGCTCGGCCGGGTGATATGTTAACAAAGTCCATGTGAGTTCAATCTAGCGTAGTAGTTAGTGTGCTGTAGGTTAAATGGGTTTGTTGATTCTCATCCAAATGCATTTCATATAAAAAATTGTCACCTCATAAGCTCCAGGACTGCAGGCTGTTGAGATCTCAACTCGTTTGACAAGAGTTTTTACCTGCACTCAGGACCCGACTCTTCACTCTAATCGAGCTGTAAATCTGAAGAGGGTGGCAGCTTTGAATAGTTACCCTGGAGAATAAAAATATAGGTTATAATTGTAAGCCTTGTGGGAATGACCGTTTGCGGCAAAGTGTTTCTCTGAGCGGAGAAGGCCAAGGAACGGAGACTAGAGAAAAGCTGGAGTATTTGACACGGTGGATAAACGATGCTAAATTGTGGGCAAACAGAGCGCCAGTAGCTAGCTGGGTTGAAAAGGGCGGCCGCTGGAGACAAGGACAACGGTAGTAGTAGAAACGAAAATTTACTACTGTCTGGGTTGTTTTCTAAGTTTTGCTTACTTTGAGAAGCTTTGGAAAATATATTTTTGTTGTTTGTTTCAGTGTCGATCAGCCTGGACAACTGTGTTCATGTTCTCTCTCTTTCTCGGCCCTTCCAAGTATGTCGTGTCGAACGTGATGAGCCAGCTTCTGGAATGCAGTAGCAGGCATGATGGGTTTAAAGAGGGGGGGAATTATGGGCCTGAGCTTTTTTTCTCGACATAGTCTGTTGTGATTTCGTGTGCCAGGTCGCTCATCAGTAGGTACTTATGTCTTTGTCATAATCTCCCGTGCTGGTCTTTTTCAAAGCTTCCTGGATCACCTGCAAAGTGCAGAACACGACATAGCTTATATATATGAGGCTGTTTGGCGCGAGTTCTTCGCTGATGAGCTGTTGATTCTCCAGCATGTTCTTCTTCTGTTCTGCTGCTGCTACTACTGTCTGAGATCATGACCTCTAAAAGTTTGAGTGCTAACGCCTAATCCCATCGTCGCGGGTGCCTTGTGCAATCAGATCGCACTTCAGCGTGAATGATGATGAGTTCGCATGGTGGAATACAGCACGAGTTTGTGCTGCGTTGCGGGTGTGGAGTAGGCGTGTTTAGGTGTATGTAGAGTAGAAAGCAGCTAGCACTCCGACCGGACGGCGGGTTCTCACGCACGAACTACGCACGCGCGCAGACAACGGACCACGCCTTCCGGCAGGACCGCCGCCTTCTTGCGCAAGGGCCACACACGTAACGAGGAAGGGGGTTTTTATTCGCTTTCTCGTCGCACAGTTCACTCCAACGGGGGACGAGACCGGGGAAAGACTAAGAATTCAGCTGAGGGAAAAGAAGGAGAGGGAAGGGAAAGGAAGGGGAAGGCAGAGCAAAGGGGGGTCACCGATAAAAGAAGACAAAGGTGAGGAGAAACGGGTATGTGTGCATGGCCGGGGTGCAAGAAGTGGGAGCTCGGGGCTCGCAAGCGGGCGCCACTTCTGACGAGGACCTGCACAGTGGTAGCAGCGGAGGGAGAGGCGCACGTAAGAGAGGAAAGGGCGGGCCGGAAAGCGGGTCTCATCCTGGCGAGGGCAGCCGGAAGCCCAGGGGAAGGCCTCCAGGCTCCAAAAATAAGCCCAAGCCACCCATCATCATCACCCGCGACAACGGGAATGCGATGCGGCCGCATGTACTCGAGGTGGCTGGAGGTTGCGACGTTGGGGAGAGCGTGGCCTCTTTCGCTCGGAGGCGACAGAGAGGTGTGTGCGTGATGAGCGCCAGTGGCACCGTTGCCAATGTCACTCTGCGACAACCAACCACGCCCGGCGCGACTGTCACGTTCCATGGCCGGTTCGAGATCATCTCACTCTCAGGCGCCTTCTTACCCCCGCCGGCTCCCGCGCCCTCCACAGGATTCACCGTCTCCCTCGTGGGAGCAGCTGGGCAAGTGCTAGGGGGCAATGTGGTTGGCACTCTCACCGCAGCAGGCCCGGTTCTGGTGGTCGTGGCTTCATTCCAGGGCGCGACTTACGACCGTCTTCCGCTGGACGATGAGCCAGAAGGCATGAGCGGCATGGCCGCGACTTCGGCAGCGGCAGCTGCAGGGGCGATGCAGGGGCTTGATCCTTCCTACCCTGCAGCCTTACAATCACTTTACAACATCGTGCCTCAAAACCCCAACCTCAGCAACCCTCATATGTCGACGCAAGACGTTCTAAGCCAGTGGGCTGCTGGGAGTGGTCATAGTCACACTCAACGGCCTCCTCCGTACTAATGGCCATGAATCATCTCTGCAAGTTTTAAGCTCTGCCTTAGTGCGGGATTTCCAGTTATCCTGGCGTTGTGCCTTCTATTGAGCTGTTCATCTTATCAGCTGAACTCGACATGAACTGGGGTCGGAGATTCCCCCTTCAAGTCAGTTAGCAGATTCGCGTGCGCGTGGCAGTTCTTTCGCATGCATCTGGATCAGTAACGCGATCAGTGCAATTTGCAGAACATTTATGGAAGCGTTGATGTAAATGGTAGATCAATTCTTCATGTTTATCGTTTATTACTTGGTGACCAGTTGTCTTCAAACCTTATCCCCTTCCCCCACAAATTCCTTCTTCGACTTTCACTCGCTCCCCCTATCCTTCTCTATTTCTGTCTCCACAGCGTTATCCATGGATTGTGAAAATAGATTCAGCGGTTGCAGAGAGCCACACCCCAAGACATGAAGCACTTCGAGCCGTTCAGCATGACACTCGATGTCGGAGTGGATCGGAGGATCTCTTGGAGGCAGCTCCCAGTGCAGCTGTACCTTGCAAAGCCGATTGGTGAATATGATCATCAAAATGTTATAGTGGTGCACTACAGAGTTTCAATTCTTAATAAGGTAAGTCTGCAACGAGCATTAAAATTTGTGTTGACAGTGGACTCCGTTGAAGGTCGGCTGTCCAGAGGATAGGTTTTAGATGCACGACTTGATCTAGTTCCCAGAGCGAACCCTTCTAGGTCACCTTCACTGGAGCAATTTTTGGTAGTGTACATGTAGAAGAAGAAGAAGAAGCGGTTGTTCAGTTAGCCTTTTTAAGTGCAGTAAAGGTCTCGCAGTTCATGATTTCTGATCCGGAAAGTAAAACATTGGATGGTGGACTTCCTAGGACCTAGGGTACCAAGTTTTGGTGATGACAAACTTGTTCATGTACTGTGAGTAAAGATTGAAAAGTCCATGTGAGCAACCACCTAGTTTGAAGGACAATTCCACAGCCTATATTTGAGATACATGTCCACGGGTGTGTTCGTTTTATATAATGTTCTCTAGAGATGACATGCTGTGCTGCACAATGGTTTCTGACCATTGCCAGGATGGATCCCAAAAACTGTATGGAGTCTTTGCTGATATTATTTCCTGGAAGCTGTTGTGATTTGGAGAACCCCAAACTATCCAAGTTTTACTTTGGATTTCATGATTCAAGGACATCTGGTGCTGATATATTTGCTTTCTCATTGTCTGGGCAACTACATTCTACAGCTGTACATAACTAGTAATTTAGGTTCAAAATCTTAATTAGGGTGGAGAATTGTGATATCTGATCAAGAATGTGATATTCTCATGGAGTGCTTTTGGATCTTGTGTCTTATTAAGTACTGGATGGTTTATGGTATGTGCTATTCATATAGATTGATCAGCCAGTGCGCTACAGCTTCTTGTCTAATGTGGTGAATTGAAATTTGACAGCAAAATCTAACAGTTTTACAGACATTGAACATCATATACTATAGAGTTCTCTGAAGGCAAGCAGAATCTTTTCTTCAGTCTCTCATTGCCTTCTCATTTCAGAGCATGTTATGGAAAAAAAATTCCAACCTGGTGAGGAGATAGGTGCTATTAAACTAGTAGCTTTTGAGGTTGTTCATGAATTACATTTAATATAGTACCTTGGCTTAGCGTTTCTAGAGCACTCACGAAATTAATTCTCATTTGCTTGTGTAGCTGTGACTTGCTGAATCTACAGGGCACCTACTCTTGACCAAATTGGAGAATCCATCCTTCCTGGGCTGGGCTCAGGAACAGGGTTGCAGGATTTCAGTTGTCCCTGGAGGGAAAGGATTGCAGGACTACGTTCAATGGCACCAGCTCTGGGTCTTACAGCATGAAATTATTGGCAGGTATGAGCTGCAACAAAGTTCTTTGAATCTCAGTTGAACATGAGCTCGTTTTCTCTTATGATAGATCAATAGGGCAAAGATCTAGAACCTAATCACTGGAATGGAGGGTTCAAACAGTCAACAACTTCAAACAAACCTCAAGTGATTTATTCAGTATGATCTAGACAACAAAGGACTTGATTGTGAGATGGCTACACTGCTGCTTCCTATGATCTTTAATCTTAATATTGCATGGTGATTGGTAAGGATTTTCTACACAGGTTTACTTCTGACAGCATCAGGTCACTTAGTTGTGAGGTCAACAGGTTTCACTTGAGGTTCAAGCTCATGTACATGGTATCTATATGTATATCCTTGTATAATAGGACTTAGTGCATTCAGTGGTAGATGAAGTGTGGTACTTTCATTGCAATACTGGTAGTTGACACTATCTGGAATAGGTGGTTTGATCAATCAATCTTCCATGAAATGGCTTTCATACTGGAGATCACCAAATCAATTTGAGCTAGTTTGTGAATTCACCCTTAGAAGTTTGTGCAATAAGAAAGCATTGTCCATAGGGCCCCTTTGTCCATCATGAACTACAGCAGAACTGAATCTTCATTTATTCCAAGCTACTGATCTATTGGCATATATGTTCACACTTGTTATCTGTGCGCAGCCAGGTAACCTCCATTGGCGCTATACAGCTTGAGTAGTGTAACCTGAGCCCATCAAGGTTGCTAGTTCTCAAGCTTCAACAGTTCAGTGTTGTAGCTGGGATTTTGTTCAAGGTACCATCCTTAAACTTAACTACATGTATTTGAACTATCTTCATTCTGAAAACCAGTTTGAGATCCCTTGTGATCAATGTATCAATGAGGGTTTCAATCTTGATCCTCATGTGGGATCATTCAAACTGGTTTGCAGGCACCTACTTGAAGTCAGGTTGTAAAAAACCTTCACAACAATATATATTCAGCAATGCACCTGTGCCTTGTGAATGGAAGACAACCCTATTCATGATGATTCATGATGGCAAGAGATTTTGAGCATGTAGCCTAGCTAGGCTTCTAGAAGAATCTTTGTGTATGACTGTCATGTTTGTGAATGCCTAAATAAAAAGACTGGTCTGAAATGGATCTTTTATACATATGAAGGTTAGAGTTCAGCATTTTGCTTTTAGGGATCAAATGACTTCCATATTGGGATAGGTTGAAACCTCTCTAGGAGACTATTTGTTTGATCTTATGTGAAGCTCTGGATACTGGGTTACAATCCTCAACTATTAGCTGTTACATGTGTTGATACATTTCTTGTGTTCTGTCAGCTGGTGATCTTATCAGAAAACTTTGTTTTGATGTCTTGCAGTCATTAGTCCCAGCCATCGGAAGTCTACATAGTACTACTGTCAGTAGGTGAGGATCTGCTTCAAATTAAGGACCAACGGACAAGCTTAAGGATTTAATAGACTAGGGAGGTTGATCATTCCATTTCCTCCAAAGATACTCATCCATTTGCTCCTTGGTCGGCTTCCTCTCCTATCTCTATGAGAATGTACCAATTCTTTGCTTAACAAGTAAGGTTCTTTCATGAAAGCATGCTCCAATTCTTTGTGTCCAACTTAAAGTTCTTTGAGTCCAATTTGTGGGCCTAATATGTATAGTATTGTGAGCTCATAAGATTAATAGAAGGCAAAGATTGGGCATCACTTTGGTCATCTTATAGGACACTGCACGTCCTTCATGGGTTCCAGTGCTGTTTCCTTGCAGGCACCTTAGCTCCAGACAGTCAATGGCCATTCAGTAATGACCTATCATTTATGGTCAGCAACAAATGAACACTCATAACATTAAGATGAAGCTGTGCATGCGTTGGGATCTCCCTCAGACTTGAATCTCTTCTTTCCCTTTTATCGAAATTGTGTCCATCATCAGGTGACTCTTTACCAAGCTTTACTCCGTTGAATTCCCTATAGATCTCAGGGATTATCGCGTTGGGATGAGTATCGGAACCTTACAAAGATCCCACACACTCAGGACTGAAGAGAGTGTCCACAAGGTTGAGGCCTACTCTACACTAGGTCCAATCACGAAGTGCACTAATTGAACGTCGGTTTGTATTTCAGGTCTACCTTAGGCTCCTTGGGCAGGATTCCCGAGCAATACGGGGAGTAATGTAGGTGTATACAGAAATGAAAACAGTAAGGTGTAGATCGTGTCCAAGACAAACCTGGAGACTATTTTCTCTAATTCCAAAACCGAATACTTGAACTTCAACCTTGTAGCGATCTTATTTATTCATTAGATATCTCTTGGCAAACTGAATGGGTCCACAAACCCTCCTGCTTCCAAACATAAGATAAGTTGCATCTGAGAATTGCCCTTCACTGCCCAGAATTGATCTATTGCTAGCGTCTAGTGAATCCCAAATCACCTCAACTTGGTTTTGCACAACAATTTGGAGCTGGATTAGCAACTTATGGAGGTCAGCCCAGCGAATTCCAGGAAAACTTACCAAACTGGCTGGTGTACAACGTGTTGTGAGATATGAAAACTTCTCAGCGAGAAGAAGAATTCTATGTGAGTTCAATGTGCTTAGGTTTTAGTGGGGATCTGCCATTGCACTGTGTCTTTCTATTTGTTCACTGGCTTTATTGTTATTTGGGTAATCAATAATTCGTTCTCTCGGATCTTAAGCCAATGCCCAGCTAATAAGTTCCTAAGCTAAAACTATTCGCACTTTAGGTCCGTCATCGTTGGGGATGATGATGAACAACGCGACGCCCTGCATCAGGGCAGGATTGGGTCATCGGTTGGAGTACACCTGGGTTCCTGCCGCGCGAAATGCACGTGAACTTTGTGTGAAGCCATAGCTAATAGAGTCATGCAGGAGCACCAAGGGAAACTTGGGGTACCAAACGAGGGAACCAGGAAAAGATGCTTGTCGCCCACCTGATGCTTACGTGGTAAGTCTTGCTCATAGACGACGAAATATTCTTTTCGGGACCCATCCCAACGTTGTAGGTCCCTCCTTTACCTCTCTTACTTAAGACCTCCTCCCCAATCGTCCAAGGCTCAAGTCCACACGAGTCCATGCCTTCCAAGTCAACCTTCTGATTTCGTCGTGGCAATAAGGAAATTAGTTGATCACCTATTAGTTATTTTATCTTTCATCTCATGGGTCCTACTCATCGTACCTGCTGCGAGCCTCCGCCTAATTGGTAGGACTTGCAAACGCGGATCCAGCACCAGCCGTGTCTTGATGTGCCATCTACATTATATCGTGCCATACGGCTCCTTGTTTAGCGGTAGATTCACTCTATCTCGTAACAAATTGTTAAGCTTTTCTTTTTCCGTTCTTTTTTGAAACACTTGGAGCTTCAGGAGCAGGACGGTCTCTGGTCGGTGATTAGACACTTTGAGCAAGTGATCGCACTTGCTCATCTTCGTTTCTCAGAGGATACAGATAGTCCAACGGTCCAAGACAAAACGGTAGCTAGGACTGGTCTCCCAGTCCCAGATTTGCCGGACACCTCAACTTCAATCAAAAATTATATAATTCCTGCTGGACAATGGGATCGATGGTAGGGGCGTGATGACAATCTATGCAAACCACATGGCACGGTCCAGTAAACTGTAATTTCGTCTTTTGCCCTTTAGAATAGATTAAATAGAATATTTTGAAAACTGCTCAGGATGCACAGCAGCTCTTACCATCGTGCCGGTGGTACCCTTGGTTCTGGCTTCGTGCGAACAACTGTTTGCGAAATGTTTTTACCGTTGGACGACAATATTATATAAAATTCTACCACGGCTTGAATCCTGAAGCTCTTTGTCAGCGTACGGAAATGGACAATGAGAATATACATCCAGTGGTAATTAGATCCTATCATCCGCTCTAAACTAAACTTATAACCATATTGTGAACATTGAGAGCGAGAGCTTCCGAATTGGTTTAGAATCTAATAATATATAAAAATCAAAGCAAGCAATATTGCGAGCCCTCGTTCGTGTCTGTAATTTACTTAGTGTTTATATCTGATTAGATTTGTTTTTAGTTTGCTAATTGCAACTCCAACTTTTGAGACAGTTATAAAATTTAGCGATGTATTGTGGATGTACTGCAGCTAATCAAGTATTGTGGGTGTAATCTGCACGTGTGATCAAGTGCAGCTTCTCACTTAAGAATGGGGATTTGACATTACAAACCATAAACATGGAAAATCCAACTTTAGGGATCTTCTATTCGAGTCTGGATTTAGTTCGTCAATCCCGGTTTACAGCTCAATCGTCGCAGGGGGCCCGTGTTACTACTGATTCGACCTTGAAGTGCTTGATGATCGGTGGCTCCAACAAGTTTAGTCAAATCTTCGTGCCTAATCTTCTTGTTTAGTTTAGAGATCCTGTTTAAGGACTCTGTTTCAGACCGCCAGTGTCGTCCGCACGGAACCCTCACTGTAGCTGTGTAACTGCGGATGATGGCACTGCTCATTCGACGGACAACAGAGCTGGGCCGGGATAGCATGTATCGCTCGTCGATTTTTAAACGTAATTTTTCAAAGAGGTTTCGAGAAATTATGCGATCACCTGACTCATGATGCAGTAACGACCCTCTGCTCTGGAACCTGGCTAATATAAAATGTTTTTTGAAAGTTCTGCTTGCACCGGTGTGCTGTTCATTGGTAATATTGTAAGGCTTTGTTGGATACAAAACCTAATAATTATGTCATCATTTTTTTTCCCATTTCGTTTTCGACCTTCATCGATTATTGTATAGAATGCCTCGGTACTGCATAAAACGAAACGACGACTCACATTTCTTGCGAGGTTAAGAAACACTATTTCATATAATTCTGTGCCCTACTTATTATAAACTTTTTGATAATTTCAAGGGAATAATAATAAGTAGATATACAGTTTCTATATTTGTCAATATTTTATATTATAAGCGAAGTAGAAAACAACTACTGCTAGGCTGCTGATGTTTTCAAATACTTTTGAGTACAATTTTGATGAGAGGACCTGCCATAACAACGAATCCTCGTAAAAGAATCTTGATGCTCCTTCATCTCAAGGCGGAGACTATGTACCTCATAAATTTTCATAAGTCCAGCTCTTTCACAACGTTAACGCAAATGATCGCGAGCAGTGAAAAAGAGAGACTCGACATACAGGTACAGAGTAAAGAAGTAAAGCGGCGTTTGTTTTATATAATTTCTATGGTACGTCTGTCATCGTAGTCTTCGTCGTCTAATAAACAGAGCGACATTTTGATTATTTACACTACTTCTGAAACTTTTTCAATTAAGAAATTAAAGCAAGAACACGCTGCTAGCAGCCGATCATGGATCGACGACGATTCAAAATATTGCAACCAGGATTAATTGGTGAATACCCAATTCTATGCTATTAAACTATTTTTTTCAATACATTCAACTATTTTAATATTCCAGAAGTAAAAAAACCCGGGCCCCACACGTACCATATAAATGCAGCAAACTACTG
>Ga0116228_10006365_pt1 | contig 10551 bp, 7 predicted proteins | sample S1TSphfallax_2_FD_89694 | JGI IMG/M metagenome (GOLD analysis project Ga0116228, IMG submission 89694) | Host-associated microbial communities from peat moss isolated from Minnesota, USA - S1T2_Fc - Sphagnum fallax MG | ecosystem: Host-associated > Plants > Peat moss > Unclassified | place: USA... | reverse complement strand
TGGCGGCGCTGGCGCAGGCGCGGCCGGATATTTCGGTGACGGGGTGCGAGTTTGACCCGTATGCGGCGTCTCTGGCGCGGCGCAAGGGCAGTGCCGTGGTGGTGGGCAGCGTGCATGGGCTACCGTTTGAGGACCATGTTTTTGATGCGGTGGTGAGCGCGGATGTGTTGTGCCATGCGGGGGTTGAGACGCGGCCGGCTTTGGCCGAGATGCGCCGGGTGTTGCGGCCGGGAGGCGTGCTGGTGGTGAATATGCCAGCCTATACGTGGCTGTTTTCCGAACATGACCGGCGGGTTCACAATGTGTTGCGGGTCTCCGCCGGTGAGATGACGGCGATGCTGCACGCGGCCGGGTTCGCGCAGCCGCGGGTAAAATACTGGAACGGGTTTTTGCTGCCGCTGATGATTCTGCGCCGCAAAATTCTGGCGGCGAAAGCGGGGGCGGAATCGGATGTCGCACCGGTGAACAGGATTTTGAATGCGGCATTTTTGGCCCTGCTGAAGGCGGAATCGTTTTTGCGGGTGCCGGCGGGCGGCTCGGTGATGGCGGTGGCGGTGTGCCCGTGACGGGGTTCTGGGGCGGGCGGCGCGTGCTGGTGACCGGCGGGGCGGGGTTTCTGGGGGCGAATTTGTGCCTGGAATTGGCGGCGCGGGGTGCCAGGGTGACGGCGGTGGATGCGTTTTTGTTCGGCGGCGGCGCGCATGCGGCGAATCTGGACGGGGCGGATGTCGAGCTGGTGCGGGCGGATATTCGTGAGGTGGATATGCGGCCGCTTTGCGAGGGGCGCAGCGTGATTTTTAATCTGGCAGCGCAGACCAGCCATATGGGCGGGCAGCGGGACCCGCTTTCGGATATCGATGTGAATGCGGTGGCGCAGGTGCGGCTGATCGCGGCGGCGCGGGAAGCGGCGGCGGATGCGGTCGTGGTTCATGCGTCGACACGGCAATTTTATGGGCCGCCTTTGTATCTGCCGGTGGATGAGAAACACCCGGTGGCGCCGCCGGATGCGAACGGGGTTTCGAAATTCGCCGGCGAGCAATATTGGATGCTGGAGAACCGGGTGAATGGGCGGCCGGTGGTGTCACTGCGGCTGACGAATTGTTATGGGCCGCGTTTGCGCATTCGCGATGCGCGGCAAACGTTTTTGGCAAATTGGCTGCGCGCGGTGTTGCGCGGGCAGCCGTTCGAGGTGTGGGGCGGGGCGCAATTGCGGGATTTGACGTTTGTCGATGACGTGACGGCGGCGTTTTTGCGGGCGGCGGAAATTCCCGCCTGCCATGGGCGGATTTTCAATATTGGCGGGGCGACGCCGATCTCGTTGACGGAGCTGGCGGCGTTGCTGGTGGAGCTGGCGGGGAATGGGGCGCGCTATATGGTGAAGGAATTTCCGGTGGATCGCAAGAAGATCGATATTGGCAGCTACTACGCCGATGATGCGGCGTTTCGCGCGGCGACGGGGTGGGCGCCGGTGGTGGATGTGAGGACGGGGCTGGAGAAGACGCTGGCCTGGCTGAAGCCGCGGTTGGATGAGTATAGCTGATGGATATGGCGGTGCCCGTGAAGATGATTCCGCAGACGGACCCTGGTGCTTCGTACCGCGCGGCGCGCGACCACATCGATGCGGCGATGCTGCGCGTGCTGGAATCCGGCTGGTATATTCTGGGCGAAGAGGGTCGCAAGTTCGAGGCGGAGTATGGCGCCTGGCTGGGTGCCGAGACGGTAGGCTGCGGCAACGGCACGGATGCGCTGGTGCTGGCGTTGCGGGGGTTGGGGATTGGCGCTGGGGACGCGGTGGCGACGGTTTCGCATACCGCGGTGGCGACGGTGGCGGCGATTGAGATGGCCGATGCGTTGCCGGTGCTGGTCGATATCGATCCGGATTTTTACACCATGAGCCCTGCGGATTTTGCGGCGGTGCTGGAAAAGCGGCCGCCGGGCGTGCCGCCGATTCGCGCGGTGATTGCGGTGCATATTTACGGCCAGGCGGCGGGGATGGAGGAGATTCTCGCCATCGCGAAGCGCCATGATGTCGCGGTGATCGAGGATTGCGCGCAGGCGCATGGGGCAACTTACCGGGGGCGGCGTGTCGGTACGCTGGCGGATGCGGCGACGTTCAGTTTTTACCCGACCAAGAATCTCGGTGCGTTCGGCGATGGCGGGGCGGTGGCGACGCGCGATGCGGCGATGGCGGCAAAAATGCGGGCGCTGCGGCAATATGGCTGGGAGCGGCGCTATGTTTCGGATTGGGCGGGGATTAATAGCCGGCTTGATGAGGTGCAGGCGGCGGTGCTGCGGGTGAAATTACCGGGGCTGGATGCGGGCAATGCGCGCCGGCGGGAGATCGCGGCGGCCTATGATGCGGCGCTGGCGGGCACGGCGATCACGCCGCCGGCGCGGCGCGGCGGGTGCGAGCATGTGTTTCATCAATACGTCATCCGGGTCGAGCGGCGCGACGAGGTGCAGAAATGTTTGGCGGCGCAAGGCGTGGGCACGGGGATCCACTATCCGGTGCCGGTGCATCGCCAGCCCGCCTATGCGGACCGGTTGCCGATGGGGCCGGCGGCGTGCCGGGAAACCGAGGCAGCGGCAGGGGTTATTTTGAGTCTGCCGATGTATCCGGAACTGGGGGACGCGGAGCTCGAACGGGTCTGCGCGGCTTTGCGGACGCTTTGAAGGACGTAAAAAAGCGCTTCTTTTTTGAAAAAGAGAAGCAAAAAACTTTTGCGAAGTCAGACTGCAGATGTGACACGCCAGTGGCCCATTGGAATAAACGTTTTTTGCTTCTTTTGTTCAAAAAAGAAGGTCTTGCTTCCTTTGCCTTGGAGAGGCCTGAATGACGGCGGAGTTTTCGGGATTGTCGATCGTGATCCCGGTCTATCGGGGGGCCGCGACGATCGGCACGCTGGTGCAGGCGCTCTCGGCGTTGCGGCCGGAAGGCGGGCTGGAGATCGTGCTGGTGAATGACGGCAGCCCGGATGAGTCCGGCAAGGTTTGCGCCGAGCTTGTGCAGGCGGCACTTGTGCCGATGGTGTTCGTCGAGCATGGGCGCAATTATGGTGAGCATAACGCGGTGATGACCGGGCTGCGCTATGCGCGCGGCAGCTACGTGATCACGATGGATGACGATCTGCAGAACCCGACCGATGAGGTGACGCGGATGTATGACCATGCGCGGCTGAATGGCTGGGACGTGGTGTATTCGCGCTATGCGGTGACCGCGCAGGAGGGCTGGCGGCGGGCGGGCAGCCGGTTCGCCAACCGCGTCGCGGACTGGCTGCTGGATAAGCCGCCGGGGATGTATTTGTCTTCGTTCCGCTGCATGTCGGCCTATGTCGTGCAATCGGTGACGCGCTATGCCGGACCCTTTCCTTATGTCGATGGGCTGATCATGCAGACGACGCAGAGGATCGACAGCATCGAAGTGAAGAATTTGCCGCGGGCGGTGGGGCGGTCGAACTACACGGTGAAGCGGCTGGTGCGGCTGTGGCTGAACCTAGCGACGAGTTTTTCGCTGGCACCGTTGCGGCTGGCGATTTTTGCCGGCGGGATCATGGCGGTGCTGGGCGGGATCGGCGCGGTGCTGACGATCATCGTGGCGCTCACATCGCGGACGCTGCCTTCGGGCTGGGCGTCCACGATGACGGTGCTGCTGATTCTCTCAGGGATACAGTCGATGATTTTGGGTGTGGTGGGGGAATATGTCGGCCGGACGTTTTTGTCGGCGAGTGCGAAGCCGCAGGCGACGATCCGCTCGGTGCAGCGCGGCGGTGAGATCTCTCCTTGAGCTTGTACTGGTTGATGCTGTCGGCGGCGATTGCGATGAGCATGGCGGGGCAGACGATGCTGAAAGCCGGCGCGCAGGCCGATACGTTCATGCACCAGCTATTCGATTGGCGCACGCTGGTGGGGTTGTGCGTGTATGGATCGGCTTCGATTTTCTATATTGTGGCGCTGCGGAAAATTCCGATGTCGGTGGCGCTGCCTTGTACGGCGATTTCGTATGTGGCGGCGGCGCTGATCGGGCATTTCGTGTTCGGGGAGACGCTCACAGTGATGCGGGTTGGGGCGATTGCGTTGATTTCGGGCGGGGTCGTGTTGCTGGTGCTGTAAGGGAGGGCATCTTCGGCGCCACAACCCGCCTTAAAGCAAAAGTCTTTTGCTGATTTTTTTCAAAAAAGATGCGCTTAATTTCTTCACTTCCCTGTTAGTATCTCTTGCACGCTCAGGTGGATCATGGCGGCGCCCAGAGTGCGGGTGTCGCCTGGGGATCGCTGGGGGAGGGGGCTGGCGGCGTCGGGGAAGTCGAAGCGCAAGGTGAGTTGCTTGGCGCCGCCGAGGTCCGGGATGGTGGCCTGGTAGGTTTGGATGGTGTTGGTGAGCGCCCAATGCGCGATCAGCTGACCATTGGCGTAGACCACGGCGTGGCGGCCCGGCGAGGTGCCGGTGGGCGTGCTGAAGGCGGCCACGGTGAGTCGGAGCGGGTTGTGGTTGAGCGGGTTGACCGGCAGGACGATGGTGGCGTCTTTCGCCATGCTCCAGCGGCCGAAACTTTCGGGCGGGGCCCAGCCATCGCGCAGATAGGCTTCGGCGGCGTCGCCGGCCAGGAAACCGAAGGAGATGGCGGGCTGATAATCGGGTGATAGGGCCTGGAAATGCGCCGGGCAGAGACGCAGGCCGTTATCGTTCCAGACGGCCTCGATGGTTTGGCATGGGCTGGAGGCGACGACGTTGAACTCGGCGGCGATGATGTCGCGGCCGGTCTGGTCGCCGCCGACGGGCTCGATGATTTCCATCGGGCCGCGCCAGGTTTCGATGGTGGTGGTGAGGCGCTTCCAGATCAGCGCCGTGTCCGGCACGCCGAAATTATTGTTGGCGCCGACGAAGACGGTGCCCGGGGGGGCGCGCAAAGCCAGAAAGGAGACGCCTTGCGAATCGGTGGCGATCACCAGGCTGCGCGGCGGCAAGGGCGGCAGATGAACTGGGATCGAGGCGCCGTGGAAGGGCCGGTGGCCCCAGTCGGGATAGACCGTGGCGGCGCCGATGGCGGCGGTGAGAAGGCAGGCGGCGGCGGCGGCGAGGCGGGGTTTTTTGGGCAGCAGGACGCTGATGGCGCCGACGAAGATCATGCCGCCGATGATTTCCAGCGGAATCGCATAGCGGTAGATCGAGAAGAGTTTTTCCCAAAATATGTAGGAGACGGGCCAGAAGATGATGACAGCGCGCCAGGCGGGGGACGGGATGAGGCGACGCCGGAGCGAGGCCGCGAGCACGGCGAGCGGGGCGAGGATGTAGATGGCGGCCAGGCGCGGGTCTGCGAAATTGACTTCGGCGACGATCATAACGTTCGGCCGCGCCCACCAGAACGGGTAGAACAGCCATTGGAGTTTTGTGCGCGGGAAGAAGCGGACATCCGTATAGGACCAGCTGCCCGCCCAGGGCGAATTAAAAATCTGGTTGTCATAAGGGAAGATGGGGTTGCCGTAGGCGGCGTAGAGATGCGCCATCCAGGGGCCGCCGGTCGCGGCGACGCCGATGGCGCCGGTGAGGCCGATGGTGAGCAGCGCGACAGGCAGGCGGCGCGGGGGAAAGACAGTGCAGGCAGCGGCGGCGAGGCCGATCGCGTAGGGCGTGGCGGTGAGCTTGGCGCCGGCGGCGAGGCCGGTGAGCAGGCCCGCCAGGATCAGTGGTTTGAAGTGGACGGCGCGGTCGGCGATCGCGATCAGCAGAAAATCAAACCCCGCAATCACCAGGGCGGCGACCGGGACTTCGTTGGTGGACAGACCGATCTGGCCGGCCGCCGCGGTGCCGGAGAGGCCGAACAGCGCGGCGATGACCGCCATGATGACATTGTGCGGCTGCCGGCCGAATAGGCGGAACGCGACGCGCAAAGCGAAGAAGGCAAGGACGCCGAAGGGCATGCCCATGATGAAGGAAATGAGCTGCGGTGTGTGGGTGAAGGTGATGGTGAGGAGGTAGAGCGGAATGTCGAGGATCGGGTTGAGGAATGTTTGGGTCTGCGCGATTTCGACATCGTGCCGGTGCGGGTGGAAGAGGGCGAAGGCGTTGTAGAGATGGTAATTCTGGACGTCCCAGAAGGCATCCTGACCAAACGTGACGCTGATGAGGCCGGCTATGAGGCAGAGGGGAAGCCAGGCGTGACGGATGTTAGTTAGGAAGAAAGACCTTCTTTTTTGAAAAAAAGAAGGCTCCCCGCCGGGGGCAAAAGACTTTTGGTTTATGGTGGTTGTTGGCATTAGGAGGACAGGGCGCCAGGTTTAGGGCGAGTGCGCACGAAGATGGATTGCTTCTCTTCGCTCGCCATGACGAGTGTTCTGGTGGAACACCCATTGCCAAATCCGCCGCTTAGTAAAAGTTTTTTGCCCCCGGCAGGGCGCCTTCTTTTTTGAAAAAAAGAAGGGCTTGCTTTCTTGCTCACTGAACGCGGAAGAATGGGGCGGCGTGGCTTAGATAGGCCAACATGCGGTTTTCGCGGCGGCCGCGGGAGACAGTGTCGAGAATCAGGCCGGTGGTAAAACTCAGGGCGGCGATCAGAATCAGGCCGGTGGAGAGTAGCGCCGTGGGGAGGCGGCGGACCAGGCCGGTGTGCAGGAAGGCGATGACGACGGGGATGCCGAGCGCAATGGCGATGAGAGCGAATAAGGCGGCGAAGGCGGAAAAAAGCTGCATCGGGCGTTCGTGCTTGAAGAGAACTAGGATGATCCAGAGGATGCGGATGCCGTCGCGGTACGTGTTGAGCTTACTGGCACTGCCTTCCGGGCGGCCTTTATAGGGGCCGGTGACGTGGGCGACGGGCATTGCGAGTTCAAGGGCGTGGATGGTGAGTTCCGTTTCGGTGTCGAACCCGTCGGCAAGGGCGGGGAAGGATTTTACGAAGCGGCGGGAGAGGAGCTTGTAGCCGGAGAGCATGTCCTGGACCTGATCGCCGAAAATTTTCCGGACGATGCCGGTGAGAAGCTGGTTGCCGAAGCGGTGGCCGCGGCGGTAGGAGGCTTCTTCCACGTCCCGGCGGACGTAGTTGATCAGGTCAAAACCTTGGTCGGCGGCAAGCTGGATCATCGCGGGGGCGAGCGAGGCATCGTAGGTGTCGTCGCCGTCGACGATGAGGTACAGATCCGCCTCGATATCGCGGAACATGCGGCGGACGACATGGCCTTTGCCCTGCATGGTTTCGGTGCGCAGGATCGCGCCAGCGGAAGCGGCGGCGGCGGCGGTGCCGTCGGAGGAGTTGTTGTCGTAGACGTAGATGTCGGCGGCCGGGACAGCGGCGCGGAAATCGGTGACGACCTTGGCGATCGTTAGGGCTTCGTTATAACATGGCACCAGCACCGCGACGCGCATGAAGGAATGCTGCGCCGGCGGGATCAGGTCGTCGAAATTGCGTGCGTCCATGAAAAAGCCCTTGTGCCCGATGGTCTATAGAGCAAGCTACGTGAAATCGAAATGCCGGTGCCGCGCATGACGCGACTCGTGCATTATGGTTATGCTGGCTGTGGATTATCGAGTGGGACAATGAGTGTGGGTGAGTTGTCGCGGCGGCGGAGAGGTTTCTTGATCTGGCGCCGGCGCGATGGCGGGGCGAGGCGGGGTCCGTGAGCCGGGCGCAGGCGGCGCGGGCGCTCTCGATGGTGATGAAGGGGGTACAGGCGTACGAGGCGCGCGACCTCAACATGGCGGCGGCGGCCATTTCGATGGCGGAAGATGCCAATCAGGGCGGCGGGCAGGATTTGAGCACGGCGCTGGCCGAGGTGCGGCAGGCGATCAGGGCGGATGACCGCAAGGCGTTGCTGCAGGCGGTGGCGAAGGCGGCGGCGCTGGCGCAGAGTGCGCCGGCCCCGGTTGAGCCGGCACCTGCGGCGGTGAATCCGCCGGCTGAGCCGATGCCCCGCCCGCCCGTGCGCGCGGCGGAGATGGCGGGCGAAACTTTGCCCCCTGCCCCGGCCTCGCGCGCCTTGCTGCGGCTGGGGGAAGCCGAACATGCGCTGGGGCGTAATGACGAGGCGGCGGCGCTGGATGCGTTGGCTCATGCGCTGATGAGCAGCGCGTCCGAACCGGAAGCGGAGGATCTGGCGGTCGGCGAGGCGTTTGGGCGGCTGGGGGGCAGCCTGGCGGCAGCGCGGCGCTGGGCGCCGGCGCGCGAGGCGATGGCGCGCGGTCTTGCGATCAAGATGCGGGTGCTCGGCAAGTCGCACCGGCGGATTGCGGCGGATCTGATCTCGCTGAGCAGCCTTTGCGAGCAACTGGGCGATTATGAGGAAGCCAAGCGGCTGGCCGATCGGGGGCTGACGATCCGGCGGCTGCAGAGCAATGCGGACCCGCGGGATCTGGCCGAGAGCCTGGTGCAATACGCGGCCGCGGCGCTGGGGCTGGAGGAATTCGCCGAGGCGGCGGTGGCGTTGCGGGAGGCGCTGGCGATCGGCCGGGATGTGGGGGCGGCGGATTTGTGGACGGCGGATGCGCTGGACCTGCTGGGCATGGCGGTCGCGCGGCTGGAGAATGATAGGGCCGCGCGGGCGCTGCATGAGCAGGCGTTTGGGCTGCGGCGGCCGAAGCTGGCGGCGGATCATCCAGATATTGCGCGCAGCCTGGTTCATATTGGCGGGTTTTTGCTGGGTCAGGGCGCGCTGGAGGATGCGGAGACGCATTTCCGAGCAGCGCTGGAGATTTTCGAGGGGCGAGGGCCGGAGGAAGTATTCGGGGCGGCCCAATGCCTGGAGAATCTGGCGGTGCTGGAGGTGCGGCGGCAGAACCTGGAGCCGGGGCGGGTGCTGCTGGTGCAAGCGGTGGAGCGGCTGCGCGCTGCATTTGGACCCGAGCAGCGGCTGGTGATGAAATTCGAGACCGAGCTGGCGTTTTTGACGCTCTTCACCGGCGATCTAGCGGGGGCGGAGTCGCTGGGATACGCGATGCTGCGGCGCGCCCGGGCGGCGCATCATGCGACTTTGCGGCGGGATTTGTGGTATTTGCTCAGCCAACTGGCGGCGGTGCGACGCGAGCCGGAGGCGGCGATCGTGTTCGGCAAGCTGGCGGCGAATGCCGTGCGGTTTCAGCCGGGCGGGGTGACCAGTCTGGAGACGCCGCTGCAGCGGCTATTCGCGGCGCGGCATGGCGACGTGTTCCGCCATCTGGCCGGGCTGCTGGCGAAGGCGGACCGGCTGCCGGAGGCGAGCCGGGTGCTGGCGATGCTGAAGGAAGATGAGCTTTTCGACATGTTGCGGCGTGATCCCGCGCGGGATAACCGGTCGACAGACATGCCGATGAACGCGGCCGAGGGAGCGTGGCAGGTTGCGGGCGATGATATATTTCGCGCGCTTGCGGATGCGGGCCGGGAGGATTTGCCGCCGGCCGAGGCGGGCTGGCGGCGGCAGGACGCCGAGCGGCAATTCGAAGCCTGGCTGCGGGGTACGCAAGCAAAATGCGGCGCGCAGGCCGAGGGCCGCGAAGGCCATGCCGGGCTGGCGACGCTGGGGGCGCGGGTCGGGCTGCTGCAGATGGTGCCGTCGACGGACAGCCTCTTTCTCCTGCTCTCGACGGTGGAGTTTCAGATTTTTCGGGAGGTCGAGGTGCCGGCCAGAACGCTGCGGCAGGTGGCGCTGGCGTTCCGGCAGGCGGTGGAAGGCCGGGCGGAGAACGCGCAGGCGCTGGGGGCGGCGCTGTACGCGTATCTGATTGCGCCGGTGGCGGAGACTTACCGTGATCTCGGCATCAAGACGCTTCTTATCGGGGCGGAGGCGTGGCTGCGCTATGTGCCGTTCGCAGCGCTGTATGATGGCGCGGCGTATCTGGCGGAGACCACGGCGACGGTGCTGCTGACGGAGGCCTGGCCGTCGGAGTCGCCGTATTGGCCGGAGAAGATGACGATCGCGGCGTTGGGGGATTCGGGTGCGCTGGCTGAGCTGCGCGGGCTGGTGTGCGACGCGCAGGGGGTGGGGATCCTGCCGGGCAGCGTGGCCGTCGATGCGCAGTTCGACGCGGCGAGCTTGAGCGACGCGCTGGCGGAACGGCAAATCGTGCAGGTGGCGAGCCGGACCAGGCTGGATGCGCAGACGCCGGCAGATTCGTATCTGACGCTGGGCGATGGGTCGCAGCTGCCGGTCTCGGCGCTGGCGTGGTTGCCGTATTATTTCCGGGACGTGGTGCTGGTGGGGCTGAGCGGCTGCGAGACGGCGAGCGGCGAGGATTCGGGCGATGGCAGCGAGGTTGAAGCGCTGGGCGCGCTGCTGCGCTGGCGCAAGGCGGGCGGGGTCCTGGCGAGCCATTGGCGAAGCCCGGCCGCGCCGGCGCTTATGGCGGCGTTTTATGAGCAGAGAAAGGGGCGGCGTTTGGCGTCATCCGCATTGAATTTAGCGCAGCGGACGCTGCTGGATCAGCACCCGTATTTTTGGGCGGGGTATTTTGTGATGGGGGGGATTGAGTGAGGAAGACCTTATTTTTTGAAAAAAAGCAGCAAAAAACGTCTGCTAGATCGGTGCGTGTTGTTCTGCCGCTTGCGGCCTAGAGTAACAAAAGTTTTTTGCCGATGCCCGCGGAGGG
>Ga0116228_10006364_pt1 | contig 10552 bp, 7 predicted proteins | sample S1TSphfallax_2_FD_89694 | JGI IMG/M metagenome (GOLD analysis project Ga0116228, IMG submission 89694) | Host-associated microbial communities from peat moss isolated from Minnesota, USA - S1T2_Fc - Sphagnum fallax MG | ecosystem: Host-associated > Plants > Peat moss > Unclassified | place: USA... | reverse complement strand
ATTTGGAACTTGCTAAAGGGTGTGTACTCTCAGGTGGCTCATTTCTGATGAATGCTCCATTCCCTAAAATTTCATCATGGTAATTTCAAAATGGCAATCTATTTTCATATCATTAATTTAATAAGGAGGTTGAGGGCTTTACTAGGTCCAAAGACCTACACTTGTTTTATTTATTTTTTAAATCTCATGAAATTTGATCAATCTGTATTGGGTATCATGGGGAAAAAAATGAACATTGGCATCTTGAATATTGAAAGACTTGCATAAATAGTCATTACATTTTTCTAAGTGCTCACCTTTTGTTGCGGAAACAAAGGGAGAGGAAACTTTTTGATGCTCTCCATGTGCACTATGAAAATTGGCACAAGTCTTTACAACATCAATGCCAATACCCCCCAAAAGTGCTTTCATTGTATATATAGATACCTATTCATGATTTTCATATTTGAAGGGTATTAAAAAACCAATTATATGTTTAAGTGCCTAACACTAAAGGGCTAACTTCATAAACACAAGGGATGTGACAAGTTAAAAATACAAGGATTAAAATTTTTGCTATTGATGAAATGCTTAGGAATTCATGCAATCACCTCCTATCTAACTAATTCTAATTAAATGCCTGTTAATAACTTTTCATAGGTTTGTTTAAAACAAATTTTTGTGCATTTCTTTGTAATAATTCCTTTGCGTAAGTTGAAATTGGAATTTCCAATTTAAAATATTGTGGACATTCAGCAAGAAAAAAATCATTGAAGATGTTATGCCTTTTCTTGCTTTCAACCTTTCAAACTCAATAAATTAGTCGCTTTAGTAAAGGGTTATTTGACAAGGATGTGACAATGCCCTTTTCCTTTCAATTGTTATGTTGCCTTATCCACTAATCACATGGATTTGGAAGAACATACAAGTTTATCTAGAACAAGATTTGTTTGAGAATCACATAATATCTTGTCATAGTCATGCCATATGTACAAAAATTTCACATAACTACATTTTTCAATACACAAATCCATGAACTAACTAAAAAGGTCAATGTGTAGGGTGAAGTGCTAGGTTGGGACATTCCCCAAATGAAGGGCCTAAGATGAAACAATATGTGAATACCACCTAGTCCAATCCCGCATTTTGGGGAGGTTCCCCACAAATGAGCTTTACCCATTCTGAAATATGAATGAAGGTTATCATGACCTAAACATACATGGATTGTAAGGGCTAGGAAGGGGATGATTCTTATACCTACTCTATAAGGGTGGAAGGGATCTTATGCCTAAAAGTACGTGAATGATTTTATAAATGTAAAATTCTTACTATCTTAAGGATTAAGCATAATATCCTTTTTTTTTTTTTCAAAAGATCTTCACGGATAACTGCCTTCCAAATACACTTATGAAATTTCTCCAAATGTTTTACAACATCAAGTAGGTTATCATGGGTGTTACACTTTTAGAACCTCTTTCGAACAAGTTAACATGGGTTTTTACTTCTTACATTTGATGAACGTGCTCAAGAGGTTGGTGGGGGCACTTTCATTTCACAAACCACCTTAACAACTTCATGGGGATGAATGATTATTTGTCTTCATGGTAGTGGTTTGAACTATTGAAGCCACTTTGCAAAAGTTGTTACCCTACATGGAAATAATTAAACAATGTTTGCTTTTGAGATAAATTACATAAATACCCATGAATATAAATACATATAAAGTTTAAACAATCACCTAAAGAAGGAACATAAGGTGAGTAGCTTTTTTTTTGGGTCCTTTCAAAATAATATTGAAATTGTGACAAGTTTTAAAGAGACAAACATGTTCGGTAATTAGATTAATGTCCTAATCATTCTTTGCCTTTTGGCCGTAATAGCACCCACTTCAACCAAGTAACACAAATGTGTTGGCAAAATGTTGAACCCATCATACTTAAAATGATTATTTTGTCCTACCATGCATACAATGTTATTTTTTCTTAAAAGGAGTTTGAATGGTGGTTTATATAACATACTTTGGATGAAGTAAATCATCATTTTTATTTTTATTTGGGTTAACAAATGTCACTTCAATCAGTGAATTTGCACATGTTCTATTTTTTTTTAAAAACAATACACAATAAAATAATTAGTTGCCCATGGTGATTGATCATGTGATTGATTTAAAATAATGTTTTTTTTTTATTGTCCTATTTTTCATGTTTATGGCGAGTATTCATGAAAAACCATGGTACAACACATTGGGTGTGATAAACACCATTACAAGCCCAAATAGGAGGTATGAATGAAATTATTGTAACATAATATGTTTGTGGTTAATTACTTTGGGCACATGGGGTAGAACAAGGAAAACATACGCTGCTTGATTAACCAATGAACAAAGTTGGGCAAGTTCCAACAAAAAGAAGCCTAAGCCAATTTTTATAGTCATACCGTACTTTTATATCCTTAAAGTAGAAATTGTGTTTTTCTTCCTTTTTGGCCTTGTCCTTAGTTTTAATCAACAATCTACTTCATAAAAACTACATTGTTGGAGACTAGAAAGTTCAAAATTCAAAAAACACAAAGAGTTTTTTTTTCCTGGTATTTGTGTCATGAGTTAAGATTTGTTTCTTTTTTCTTTTGTTAACATCAAAAAGATACTCTCATTATACATAATATGTTTGTAAAAATAAAATAAAAAATTCCACTAAAGTTTGGGGTTTTCAATGTGGATTTTTGTGGTGTTTAAGGTTTTGTCAACGTTTAAAAAATTGCATTGTGATCATGGACCAATGTTTGTTGGGAGAGTTATTTTGATTTGGATGTTATTTTCAATCATGTTGGGCAATTTTTTGTTATGTAAATCATGAGCTAGAAAGTTGTTATATCAAAATACATCATCTTCAATGTTTTGTGTTGAACCAAATTTGTGTGCTTTGTGAAGGAGAAAAAGAAAAATCTTCCTAAAGGTTTTGGATATCATTGGGAAAAAAATTCATTGGGAAGAGGTAGAAACCATGGTGTGGCACACAAGACTAGAGATGAAAAACAAAAAATATTCGATGCATTATAGAATGATTTTTGATGTTTTTAACAATTAGGTTGAAAAATTAACACATTTTTGAAATCTAAGTGTATTAATCTAGTGAAGTCACAAATGGAAATTAGGAAGATTTTAATAGTTGTGTATATAGGTTTGTTCATGAGTTTAGTCCTAAACATATATCAAACATGTTTAATGTGGCCACATCTATTATACACAAATATGTGGATATAATTTGTGATGTCCTTTGCAACAAGAACAAACTTTTTGGTAAGTACATCAACATCCCATTTGGAGATTGCTTACTACACATCATACAACAAATCATGAGCTCACATGTTTGCCAAATATGTGTGGTGCCATTGATGGTACTCACATCCCAATAGCTAAAAAACCAAGTAGAATGCATATTCTTGTAATGTGAGATTATAACAATTGGGAAAAAGTCCGTAACATTATCCTATAGGTTGTATGTGATGCACAAAATCATTTAGAATGTTTGTGTTGGGTAGCCTAAAGGAATGCATGATAGGGGTCAATTCAAAACTTCCATTTTGTATCATGAATTGAGGACTTGACAAATTTTGCAAAAGCCAAAGTTTATTGTTCAAAGTGTTTGAATGAGACCTTATTTGATTAGTGGTTATGTTTATCCCATATGTATTTATTGACACAAAAATTAGATAGTCTTGTAATTTTGATGATGTCAATAAAAGGAGATTTGATAGTAACATGAACTCCAAAAGGGTTATCATAGAAAATGTTTTTGGTCATTGAAAAATAGATGGTGGATATTGAAATTTTTCAATTATTGTATTAATAGGGCCCTTGTGGTTGTTATAACTTGTGCATTACACCACTATTTCAAGATGTGGAAAATTTATAAACCAAGTTGTTTGAATGATGCAATGAGGAGGGACAAACTTGTAGGATTTAGAGTTGATAGGTTGCCAACTTCGAAAGATGGAGAACATGCAAAACAAATAGAAAAATTAATCAAGATAACTTTGCTTAAATAATGGTTGATAGACCAATTGATAAAGATTTTTTTTTTCACATTGTATTATGAACATATATTGAAAAGACAAATTGTATTTCATTTTTTGTGCACACATATGTTGCAAAATTGCAATGAAATCCACACCATTAATTTCCAAATAGAAGATTACATTTCATGTAAAAAAACAAAATGATGTTATCAAATGCTACCACATATAGAAAAACCAGGCCTTGAATGATTTGTGGGCTTTGGTATTTCAACAAAAAAAATGGCCATTTGTAATTGTCCTCCAAGATCAATTTTTTCCCTACTTGTTCATTTTCAAATATTTGAATCGTGATGTCCTTTGTCATTTGCACCTTCAAAATATCCATCTCTTTTTTAGTCTATGAATAGTTTTTTATGGTTTTTACAATTGATGGAAACCCCCGAGATAGGATTTTTTTTTTCCTTGTAGCTCTTTTTTGTTTGATTTGCTTCTAACATTAAGAAAATTAACAAGCCCCTGTTTTGGCTAGGACCACATTAAATGCCTAATTAAATGTTTGATTAAATGTGACATTTCATTATTGTTAGCAAAGAATAGGGTTTGACGTTCAAGGTTTTGATGTTATTGTGTCTTTAGAACAATGTTAAAAAGATCATCCAAATTCATCACTTGAAGATAAAGTAAACGAGAATGTTGGTCTATGCCAACACTTGCATTTCTCATTTTTGTTATGCTACTTCGAATGCTACCTTTCATATTATGAATGGGATGAAGGAGGAACACATATTACATTACATGTTTCATGTTTTTCACAATATTTTTTTCTCATTTTTGTGATTTTGTTGTGACATTAATTCCAAGTGTATGATGTTTCATGGATGAATCTTGCATTGATTTTATCTATTAATTCCTTTCAATCATTTACAATCATGGGTTGCCTATGATACTCCCAATGCTTATCTCTTGGATATATCAATCATCATTTACAATTTCCCATCACAACACATTTTGGGTTTTGTGACTAGCCTTTACAACTACATACTAATCATAAAGAACATATGTGACTAGTGATTAGTGAGTTGTTAAACCCATGTCATTTCACCAATTTAGTTGCAAGGGATGTTTAGTTGCAAAGCCCAACTATTTTAACAACTAGGATTTTAAATTTTTCTTATAATAATGAAATTCCATGTCATTAACTTTGGTATGATGTGTAAAGTGGATGCCATTTCAACTTAATCATTGTATTCAATTAAATGTTACAAAAGACACATTGATGCATGGATGACATGTGTCAAAAATCTATAAACATGTTACGAATCATTACACATGACCAAAAGTTAACTTAATTTAGCCCATGTAGCTAACATAACTAGAAGTCAACCTATCATAACTTGCCTAACCAAGTGTCAACTTAATTTAACCTAATTAGGCTAATTACCTATGTTAGGCAACATGGGCTACCTAACTTAAGCTAGGTGGCTTAAATTAAAAACAAATGTTAGACTATTAGCCCAAGAAGTTTAAATAAGGCTTCTTAACCCAAGCCAAGTGGCCTAGGTATCATAGGTTACAAGAGTGAGGATTTGAACCCTTCACCTTCATTTCAGGGTTTAAGTTTTCATCCATTACATTACCACATTTTTGTATATTAATTATATTTAACACAAAGTTATAAAACTCAAAAAATTTAACCTTGAATTAACCTTGGCCACCTTAGGTTGATTTGGTCAACTTACTATTACCTATGAACCTAGCCTAAATCTAAACCTCCTTAGGTTGACTTAAGATAAATTAGTTTGTCAACCTATATTATTTACTAACCTAGCCTAGGTTAACCTAGGCATTTTTAGGCTAAAAAAAGAACCTAGGATAATTATGTCACATCTAGTCACATCATAGTCACATCTAATTGCACAAACTTGAGGGGGTTACAAACTTGATAAAATATTTTGCATGAGGCTACCTAGGTTGACTTGGCAAAAAACCTAAAATTGGGAATCGAAACAAACCTAGCTAGGTTAATCTATTAGTAGTGTAACCTATTCTAGATATATTTAAACATACTAGATGTAGTAATTCATTATGTCTTATTAAGTAACTTACAAAGTAGCCTATATTACAAAGTAGGTTTTTATTGAGTAGCCTACATACATAGGTTAACTTAATAGGTATGTTAATCTAAGCTAGTGTGTTAAATAGTTAAAAAAGTCAAGGAGTTATGTGTCACCTTTTTCAAAATAACTATTAATATTGTAGTCATAATTACAAGTTAACAATAAATTGTTTAGTACACATACATATGCATGTGAATTCATGACTTCAAAAACTTCATGGCACACAAAAAATTATGGCATGCCGTGACAAATATTTGGTGCCATAAATTCAAGATAGACAAAAATTTATGGTCTCACAAAAAATCATGGATTGCCATGAAAATTTGTGACACCTTATTGTCAAATGGCATGCCATGTCATTATCATATGGAGGACTGAATTGTTATTAATTGCAAAGGACAACAATATTTTCAACTAGCTAATAAATGAGATTAATTCATTAAATTAATGATGTGAATCACAATGCGGAGTTAGTGTCATAAGTTATGAGGTGTTGTGACTAGTAATCAACCTCGTTGCCATGTGGCATGCCACATCAACATCACATGACCATAAGTTGTTATTATTTACCAAAAGTTGCAAGAATCAATGGAATTTTGTTATTACTTAATTTTGGATGATTAAAAATACACTAAAAATACATTTATGAAAATTTGATATTTGTGTAAAAACCATCAAATTGTGATATCAACTATAGTCTTTGGGTTTTTTTAAGTCTTTGTTCAAGGACAATTTGTGTGTTTCAAAAAAGGTTATTTAAAAAATCTTTAGGTGGGATTTTCTTGTTTTTAGGTGAATGACAAAATACATTCACCATGTTTGTTGGTGTAGCAACAATGTGGGGCATATGCTCACAGACATCGTGATATTACATGTAAAAAGGTGTATTGCTTGCAAGTGTCACGTTAATATCAAACAAAAAGAGGTATCTATTGGTTTGTAGGGTGTATACACCTTATGTGTGTCTCATGTTTGGTCTAAATATGTATTTATATTAGATGATAACTAGAGCAATTAGGATTGATAACATCCTACATTGTACACCAAACAAGAATTAAACCTTTTTCAATCTAGAATGCCTAAATGGGTCCAAAATCCAATTCACATAGTAAAGCTACATTCAAACTTGATGTTAAAGGTCATGTATTGTAAAGGGGCTTAACATTAAGATAACATATATAATGTTGAAATTTATCATCAACTAGGTGTTAGCAAGCCTTTTTTATGTGCATTCACACATGGTTAATGTTAAATTGGATTAGGGTTTCAAAGAGTGGTGGCTATTTATTTTTTACACAATGGATTCACACCATCATGACAAGTGTTATCCATAATTAAAAGTGTTAAAGGTAATGATGTTCCCTTTCAATATTTTCAATGTTCACATCGTTGCGCCAATACTTTTTGCATAACCTGCCCCACCTTTTCATGATTCTTCACTTGGTTAATGTTTTGGTCTTTCTTCTTTCCTCTTCATGATGCTTTTTTTAGATTTTTTTTTATCATTCATTTCGCCTCTTCATGATGTAGCTTGGACCTAGTTATTTTTTATGTTGTTTTAGTTGTAGCATTATTGTTCTTCACACTAGTTTTTTTTGCATCATTTCTTTTTGTGTTGCTATTCACATGACTATTATTCATGTTGTTTATCATGTTCAATTTTGTTGCATCGTTTGTCATCATCGCATTGTTTTTGTAATGTTCATGATGATGCTGTTCAATTATACCATTATAGTGTTCATTATCATTGCATTGGATTCTCTGGTTATATCACACGGTGTCACTCATAGTTGTCACCCTTGTTTTGTTGCATGATTCATTGTCATCGCTTTTGGTTTTTTTACATCATTCAATATCATCATTCTTGTTTTTGTTATAGGGTTCTTTGGCTAAGGTTGCTTGAGTGTTGTCATGATTTGTTGAAGCATTTTCCAGTGGCAAACTAATTAGTTACGATTTCATTTGTTTTAACATTTTTTAATGAAAGTTTTTCATTTCATGTGACTTTCAAATTTCTTTCTTTGTTGTTTTTGTTTTGTTTTTTTGCAATGTTATCTAGTGAAAGTTTCACCCTTTCTTATTTTATTTATTTATTATTATTTTTGCTTTTACATTTCACATTGGTATCTTCAAGTGTGTAGTGTTGCTTTCAAGGTGCTGGTATTGTTGCATTATTTTATAGTTCCATCAAGTTGTTGAAGGTTCATCATGTTGTCAGTTGAAAAGAATTTTGATCATACCATTTTAGAAAAGTTGATAACCAATTGAGTATTTTTTTTTCTAGAGTTTACATATCTATAGATAGTTAAGCCTTAAGATCTTGTTTCTTTGGTCACCTTTTCTTTTGGTTTTGTGCATTAAATTTTTTTATGTTTGCCATTGGCATTCACCTCTTGATTCCATCTTTGTTGTTGAACTGAAAGCACATTTATAAAAGCTTTGCCTATTTTTATTTTTTTGTGTTTTTTGAATTTTTATATTCTCGAGGCTTTTATTTGATTTGATTTCCAAGCTTGACATTGGAGTGTTCATTTTGGTAAAATTTTATTTGAATGAATTATACAATTTTAACAAGAACACTTGAAATCAACATCATGGTCAAGAAAAAAATTGTAACATTAAATATAGGTTTTTCAATTGTATTACCATGGATAAATTTTAGGATAGGTTTTTGTTGATGATGGGTTGTATGTTGTTGTTTCATATTATTGACCATTTTTCAATTTTCTTGTTTAGTCAAGTTTATTTACAAACTTTCCATCCCTACATCATGAATTTTGTAGTTGTTCGAAGTAATGAAAACTTTTGTTTATAATGGTTGCACTCCATGATCATGCTCTTTTTTGTTCATTATTTGTTTTGTCACAAGATTCAGGGTTTTGGGTGAAACCTAGAAATACATCATGGTTTTCTATATTTTTCCTTATAGAACATAAAAATGATAGATGGGTTGAAAACTTTTGGATGTCAAAGGCAACATTGTTCAAAATTGATGATAGATCATGTCCCATTATTTTGTTGAGGTATGACTCCAACTATTGAAAATTACTTTTAATTGAAATCAAAGTGGTTTGTGCAATTTACAAATTGGCCCATGGCATCAACTTCTTGATTTGCAATGAAATGTTCATGATTATGAAATTAATAATTTTTGTGTTACTCCATGAATTTCTCAATGTTGTTAGCATTAGCTTCAAAAACCTCAATTGTTGGCCAATTTTAGGGCATAGATGCAAACTATGATGGAAGATTTCGATAAGGTGTGTGGGTTGCCAAGAATACATGGTGCCATTGATGGCACCCATATTTTAATATTTAGACCTTTAATCCCATGTCCATAAAACTATTCTTATCATAAAATGGGAGGTTGCTTCATTGTAGCTCAAGCTATTGTGGATTAAAAAAAAATCTTGATGTCTTTGTGGGTTTGCTAAAAAATGTAAAGGATGCTAGAGTTTTGCACTGGTTTGGATTATACAAACATGTATAGTGTCACGGTTTTTTTTAATGTTAATAGAATTAGCTTGGATGGTGTACATCATTATTTTTTGGGGGAGAAAGGTTATCCCCTTATTAATTGGGTCAGACCCCTTTCAAGGAAAAAGGTCAACACACCATCCTTAAATTTCTTTGTAGAAACATAAAGAGGCCAAGTCGTAGTAGATAATACATTTGGAATGAAAAAAAACCTTCAAATAACTATTGTGTAAATCAAATTTGAATGTTGCCTTCATACCTAATGTGTTCACTTGTTATTGCATGTTACACAATTTGCTTAGGTCTAAAGATGAAGTCAATGTGGCATGACTATTTCACATTCTAGAATATGAGCTAGGACCATAAGAATAAGAACAATCATGTAGATCAATAACAACTACATTAATTGTTGTAGTAGAAAATAGACTTGGGATTCAAATGTGTGAAGGGTAGGAAAGGTTTGGAGACATGTTTTGAAGGAATAAACCTTTTACCTTGGAAGAAAAAAGAACATGGATGCATGATTTGGTATTACAAATCTTGAAGCTTTCGTATTCTATTATTTTGTTATTCTTGAAATTGAAAGTTTGTAGAATTCCTTTAAAACCTGATGATCAACAATTCATTTTTATCTTTCATTGCATGCAATCTAATAGGTGTTTATTTTTCCATAACTTTTGTCCCTATTTCATGAGCATGTTCTGAAAATTGTTGTTGTTAGTGGTGTTTGTAGCTTATGTGAAAACCAAAGTCATCAAGTTTTGTTGATTGTTGAGTGCTTTGACTATGTACATATGCATGTGGTTGATGGCTTGGTCTTTTTTCATAAAATATTCAATTTTTTTTTCCAACATCATGTTCTAGCTTTGCACTTGATTATCCTCCAATAGCAAATTGGTGGCATTGATCCAATCAATGGACTCCATCAACATTTTATTTCCCTTCTTTGTGATTTCAACCCT
>Ga0116228_10006362_pt1 | contig 10555 bp, 7 predicted proteins | sample S1TSphfallax_2_FD_89694 | JGI IMG/M metagenome (GOLD analysis project Ga0116228, IMG submission 89694) | Host-associated microbial communities from peat moss isolated from Minnesota, USA - S1T2_Fc - Sphagnum fallax MG | ecosystem: Host-associated > Plants > Peat moss > Unclassified | place: USA... | reverse complement strand
TCTGTCCGGGCCGGTTCTCCCGTAGAAAATCTGTCTGTCCGTCCGTCCGTCCGACTGTCCGGGCCGATTCCGCCGGCGGATTAAAACGCGGAACTGTCGCGTCGGACGGACGCACGCACGCACGCACGCACGCACGCACCAAGTGAATTTATATATAAGATTTGTAAGAAAGTTAGCAAAATTGTGATAACTTTGTGACTTGCTTATGTAAGGTTGCTTTTAAGTAGTACTTGGGCTCCAAGTTCCTCTGCACTACCAATGATGATGAACTAACATAAGGTTGGAATATTAATATATTTTTATTTGTTCATTGAATCTTACAATATTTTTTTAGAAATCATGATTGTATAAATTTTTCATGAAATCATATCAATCGTAAAGAGAAGATTTTAAAAGGATTAATCTTTTATTCAATATGTTGTGACCTTTTGAATTCAAATATGTGTGATGTTGCTTGGGAGGACAACAACATTCAATTTTCACGTGTGCCAATTTTAAGGTAATGATACGAGAATATATATATGGAAAAAATTTGATGTGAATTTATCAAGTTGAAAACCATGCAACAAATTATGCAAAACATTCCCCTATGCCAACTTTGATCTCCTGCCATTGGAATATATATGAGTGTTCACATGAAATGAATGATATTTTGCATTATTAAACTCTTCTAATTTCATGAGTAATATTTGAGAAAAGTTCTCGCATAATGAAATCATGAAATTTAGATCAATCCTCAAAGGATCTCTTAATGTACAATGCATCACATTAGTTCCATGACTTGTTCCTCATAGGGTGAAGTGAAAATGTTGGGCCTTTGAAGAATCAATCAATGCTTATAGAATGTGGATTTGTACATTCATCTTTGTCTAGGAATATGTCTTGAAGAGTCAAGGGACCTTATTATCTTCTGGGCCAACTTTCCATAGTTAAGGAAATATTGGAAATCCTTTTACATGAGCTTTGACGCAATTAGGTATTTCAAACTAGTGTTGGGATGTTAAGTCATTTGCATGGATATAACCACAAACATATTCCAAAATATGTATTCACTAATGTCAGAAGTTTTTAAACTTTTATTAAAAGAATTCTAGTTCTAGTTCTAAATATTAAATTATAAGTATTTTAATTTTAATTCCACAAACAAACCAAGCTTAGAACATAGTTTTGAATGTAATTGTTAAAAACAAATCCAGTTCCAAGTTCGATTATAAGAATTGAACCTAATTCTTGTTTGATTCAATTATAAGTTCTTCCCAACATTAATATTTCCTAGCATTTGTCAAGTATCACCAAGAAGGCAAGTACATGATCAATTTCCAATTCCAGATTCTAACTCAAAACCATTGGGTTTCGCATTAGCTGATACCCAAATCAATAACCACCCCGTCAGTTCTCACTAGACCCAAGTGCATCTAAGATTCTCAAAAAGTTGTTACATGGGTGGAGCAAAGGCATTTCAAAGGTGAATCTTCAACTAGGGATTCTTAAGCCTAAAGGCCTAAAATTGAACCCAATCTTGTAGAGGAGGTGAAAAGACTTGATCACTAGACTACAAGTTCTCATGTGAAGAAAAAATATATAACTTTTTAATCTAATGTTTACACATGTTGATTGCTTTAACTTTAAAAACATTAGCATGCATAATTAAATAAAGAAATTTATGAAGCTATCACACACATGAAAGGTCATGATCTAGAGGTTAAAACCTTTGTTTCTTTTAGGAAATATTTGGTTCAAAATCTCATAACCTTGAAAACTAGTGTGATTCCTAGTTGTTCTCTCACTAATGACAACCATGGTAACTGAAAACTAATGGTTCTATTTGTTTGGGTAAGTTGAAAATTAAAACAGGTATCATATTACATATATCAATAATTAGGCCGGTCTGTAAACATTTGTAAAAACCAGCCCCAAAAATAATTTGAGAAAGGTGAGAACTAACCATCATTAATGTTTATTGTGTCAAGTTGGTAAACTTGTTTTTGCTAACTTTTTCCTTACTTTACCCATCTCATATATATTTAGACAAAAATGTTTTGTACTTTATTGGGCTAATAAAGTTAATTGTAAATTCTTGTGATTATGGGGCGAGTTCGGCCAGTTTGAACTTGATAGGGCACTAAATTCAACATGGGCTGAATTTTTTACAAACGAAATTAACAAGGAGGGAAACAAGATTTTGCACTGATTTTGGTGCAAAAACTAGTTTGGTCTCCCCCCCTTTTTTGTACTTGAGCGCTTGCATTACTACTTCTACATTTTCACTACTCTAACATGTATTGCTACTCACACCACATGCATCTAATCCTGAGTTTTAACATTTGATGCCTTAACTTAATGAAATTTCATTACTTTACGAATAACATTGCATAAGGGTTAAAAGAGGGGTTATGGGATGAAAGAGGGCCCAAAAGTGGGATGACTATACGAATTTTTTTATTACATATTCCAGGTTTATTTTTATTTGGCATGCTAGTGGGGTTTTTTTTGGGGTCAGTTTAAGGAGGATATATGCATAACAACATCCATATAACTTAAAAGCATACCCACATTTTTATGCGATTGTCCAATGTTGTTTTTACTAGCAAATTTAACCAATTCCTTATCTATCAAAGGGGGTTGCTACCTCTAAGGTTTGGCAAAAAAACACAATTTTAAAAAAAATCATCCAATTATGATTTCCTAAATTAGGACTTTGCAAGGGAGGCAATTAAGAACCAGCACTTGTTGCCATAGTGCATGGCACCTACATGCAAAATCAACATGCTAGATTGCTCCATAGTAGATTCAAGGTTTTTTGCATTCACCAAATCCTTAACCTAGTTAAAAATTTGTCACCTTCATTTTCATTGATCTCCATTGCCAAATTCTTTGCTTCTCTTTACATACCTTGGCAAGCCATCACCAACAATTTTCATCAATGTTGAAGAGGAGTAGCAAGTTACAACTTGCAAGTGCCACTCCTAAGTCCTAACTTGTTTTGAACTTGAAATTCCTTAAATTCGTAATGATTGTGTCATAATAAGGTTTAACAAGTTGTGTGCAATGTGTTTATGATTCATTTTTTTGTTGGACTTTGTCACTTGCAAGTTGTTGAATGTTCATGATGTTTTAAGCTTGTAGTGAGTCACAAATGTACTTAAATTGTTGCATTTTGGAATTTGCTAGTTGGAATCTAGGTTTGAATTTATTCTAAATACACAATTTGCAAAAATGTGGATCTACAATATTTTTCTTTGAATATGATTAGAGGATCAATTTCAAACTCAAGCTTCAATTCAATAAGCACTTTGTACCATATTATTCATTGTGAATTTGCAAGTTGTAATCAATGGTTAGCACGTCACCATATATTGTGTTTCTAAATTTTGAATTTCATGTGTTGTAGTTTGCATCCACACCACAAAGTCCAAATGAAGGTCAAGAATCCTTAAGTCTTGAGTGCATCAATTTGTTTATCAATCATTTCTATCACTTGTGTTCATGTCCATAATTTGCTCACCATTAAGTCTACTGAAGGATTTTAGGCACAATTTTTTTTTTTTTAATGAAATCCCTTTCATCTTCACCTAATGTTAATTCTAGCTAGAACATTAAGGTTGATCTTGATTATCTAATTCTTGATCCAATACAAGTAGAAGTTGACTTGGAAAAGAATAAAAAACAAAGGAAAATGTATGAAATGAATTGTTGTCAATTTTTATAAATGAAATAAATATAATCAACAATCACAGTTGGATTTCCATCCGTTGCTATGTGGTGGTAGGTTTTAAATGTGTGCCTACTTTGTTCATTCTTGAACACTTGGTTGAGGGCCATGCTACCACAAACATCAAGGATGCCATTTTTTCTATTTTAAGGGTGATTGCAAGCAAGAATGTCCATAAATGATATAATAGGACTATTTTTCTACACCCTCATGGATTATAATTTGTCCCAATAGTTTTTTAATTTAGGAAAAAAAATTCATATTTATGATTATTATGTAATCTAGTTATGTACATTTGAGAAATCATTTGAAAATTAATGTTTTACACCAAATAAGGGATATTTTTAACTGCATGCCTCACTTTGTAGCAATACACAAAAAAGTTACAAATGTTCATCATAGTTATAGTTTGTAGTGATGGATTCATTTAATATCCAAAATTCAAAGATGTCATAAGCAATTCAAAATATATAGGATTTTCCAACCATTTTCATTATGGCAGGGACTTTTCAAGGCATAGAATTAAGGAAATTTGTGAAGTCTTTTTGAAATAATTTTTGTGAAATGTATTTAATTTTTTTCAAAAAAGTTAAATCATAATATGTTTACGAGGGCTACTATTAACTACCTTTTGGAAAAGATGATTATTTTTCTCCACACATAAGCATCCAAATTTTGGCATTGTCAAAATACATTACAAAAATAAATAAATAAAGGATTCCACATATGCCTTGTTTGATTTACCCTAGAGTGTTTTTACCCCTAAAAGTGTATGGTGGTTTGTTTCAAGATCATAATATTAATAAGCATTTTGTGTGTCTAGGAAATGATGGTGCTTTCACATTTCATAGGGTCAAATATCAAGTTATTGTTTTAATGAGGACCAAACAAACACCTTCATTGAGATCCATTATATGGCGCATAGAACCAACCTTGTCCACAATGCTTACAATTTCCAAATTGGAAAATCTCTTTTAATCATTGTATGGGTGCTTTTCGAACTCCCCAAAATGCCATCTTGAACACCAAGCTTGTTGAAATTGTAGAAACAAAGGGACCCAAAGTTTTTTGAATGTGAAAACAAAATGGATTAACATGTTGCAACTTTGAAGCATGTTGCAAAAAATGCAAGATGTTAATTGTTAAGATGGTAGTTGATTGTGGCTCAATGGAATTAGTTAAAGTCAATCTATTGAATTTTTGTGACATTAATATGATTTTGGGCCTACTATGTGTTTTGCCCATGCTAGAATTTGTTAATGCCTTGATGAAATTTACAAAAGGCAAAGATGTATTTGTATGCGATTACATTGCAATTGTCAAAATTTGCCACACAAACCTATTACCTTAGGGTTAGTCTTACCTTAACCTAAACATTAGTTTAATTATATGGGCAATTTGGTAAATGTTTTTATTAGTAATAATTTTCATTACAATCTCCCTTGGGAGCTAACACTCACTAGTTAGTTAATATTTAGGTTAGTAAGTGGAAAGTCAACCAAAACCTTTTAGAAGTGAAGCTTGGTTAATCACTTATCTATAAAATAAAATGAATTTTTTAAGGGGAAATGCCTCCAATTAGTTTAGTGGATGTGTTTTAGTTGCCCTTTCAAGGAATTGGTAATTAGGGGTGAAGCGACCCTTGGGGAGGGGTGAATAAGGCAACCCCTACCCTTTAATGTGCGGGACTTTTTTGTTGTGTTTTCTTTCATTTTTATTTTATTTTATTTTTTCTTTAAAGCCCATTTTGTCTATTGACCCCTTTCCCCTTTCTCTCTTCCTTTAATTCTTTCTTCCCTTTTTTAAGTGGGGATTCTCTAGGCTCATGTCCACATTATCTTTTTTCTTTTATTTGTTATTTTTCCCTTCTTGCCACCCAATTTTCTTTTGTCATTTAAAAACATAAATCTATGTGTTGATGGAGAATGAAGGCAAAACATGGCAATATGAACTTCTCCACTATGGTAATAAAAAGGTGCACATATTTCTTGGGATTCGCATGTCTAATATGTTTTTCATCGTTAATATCATGTGCGGTATAGACAATAGGAGCATGGGGCAGATGGTAGGAGGCTTGGAAAAGAGGTGGGAAAGTCCTAAGAGAGTCAAATACCTTCTAAGGTATTAGTTTTTTTGGTATTTTACTTCCTAGAAAGAAAGGTACCCCTTGTTGCCCTATGGTGGTAATTTTGTTACACGGTAGAATTACCATCCTTGAACTTCTTTATATTTTCCTTTTTGTTGTCACTTTACTTTCAGATTAGGTTGTTACCTTTCTCCACATACTACATAGGGGTAATAATGGGGGAAAGTGGAGTATTGTTTAATGGACAATTTCTATTCATTTCATATAAAGTTCATTCATTTTATTTAAGTCATTGTAATAAAGTAAATATTTATTAGTTCAATATCAAGTTGTTTAAGGTAATTTTTTTCCAATATTACCATTATCCTACAAGTAATTATTGGGGACCTTGAAAGGGCCTATTTACAAAACCTATACAAGATGTACAATGATTCAAACACATCTTTCTAGGCTACAAACTTTCTAAAGTTCATTACATTGTTACAAACACATATTTCATAAGAGTGGGTGACTAGCCTAAATGATGGCACATGACACTTGGCTTTCTAGATTATGAGATAGTACCACATGGTTCACTATGTTGATCCTTTAACTAGTCTTCATCCTCTAGTTTTTCATGATGTATTTGAAACAATTATCATAGTTATGAAAGACCAATGCATTGTTGCATGTGATTTGTTTGTCACTGAGTTGGTGAGTAGGTTTTCGAATCATGAATTAATTAATTTTTTTGGGGTCATTTACTGACAATGCCAAATTGTGAGTCCACTTTTGCAGCTCATTGGGGCTTGATCAAATGACATAATTAAATACCCAAGAAATTTGGTAGATTTTGTTCATCAATTTCTAAGCCATTTTTAGGTCATATTTTGCATCTATAGACATCCCTTTTCAAACTAACCATGAAAAAAACCTAGAGATGAAAATCAAATCACTAGATTGTGGCAGATTCAACTTGCTACAAATAATCTATTGGTTATTTGTCTAAGTTTATGAAACTTGCTCAAATGGCCATTGTTCAGATCATTAGTAGCATATAAAATGAAAGAACACTTTCCACCCTTATTTCATGAAGTCCTTTGGAATTGATTAGCTTGGTGTTTAAACATTGTTATACACATGTTTGCTCAAGATTTTTGCACTAAGGAAACTTTCCCTTTTCAAGTTGTTATGTCAAATTAGAATGATGGAAACAAGGTTAAACATTATGAGTGAATGCATGATTTTGAAAGTTGTAGTTGCAATTTTCTTTTTGTATGTTGTGGGTAAGTTTGAACTTGGTGCATTAAAGTTTTGTTGTGGCATATGTAAGTTTTTCTATTGTATTTTTCACATGGTAGGGTATGCTCTTAAAAGCTACAACTTCTTTTCCATTATATGAAATCATTTGAATTATGATATGAGTTTTGTCAATTGTTACAAATACCTTGTGATGTAATTTGGGTAGGGTCCTTCTAACTAGGGTTAAAATCTTAAACAAGGTCCTTTGAAGTAGTAATTACATTTAAATTTTAGATCCTATTTACAAATGTTGCATGTTGTTTAATTGTATAACAAATTTGTATATTGGAAGCCAAAAACTTGAGCACCTTTGTAAGCTTGGAGCTTACGTTTTTCCATTGAGATGTGTAAATGGGAGTCACAAGGTGCTTCTACCAATTCAAAATTCTTTGCCAAATTGTCATTTTTTGTGTTTACAATTTAAACAAATCCATCACACTATATTTTTGGAGCAAGTAGACGTATGGGTAGTGCCTTCAAGTGAAAACACACTATGGAGGTTAAAAAATGTTGTCAAAAATATTATATTTCGAAACTATGCAACTTTCAATTTCCATCAAGCCAATATCAAAAAAGGTTTTCATAAATTATACTCTAAGCAAGGCAATTCAATAGCCAAATAATGCAATTGTCAAAGGAAACTACATTTTTTTATTAATATTATATGATGAAAAAATATATTTGCACTTTGAAATATATTGTGGCAATTGAAAAGTTTGACTAATCATGTGATTTCACAAAAAAAAATTGGACAAGTTTTTCATTCAAACGAACATAAATGTGTCGAAAAAAAAAATTGTTGAAAAATTAATTTCATTTCAAAGATGACAAGAATTATGTTGGAGGCCTTTGTATTAAAATCCATTTTATATGTTTATCAAAATGCTAAATGCAATCAAAGAAAAATTACCTCCAAAATATACCCCAAAATAGTACCTTTTTCTTGCCTAAAGTAGCCCCCTATAGTGTGCTTTCACCCCTTCACACAATCCCTTGCCATTCATGCTACAAATTAAAATATAGAAAGAAACCATGTGCCTATCATTATGATGGGTTTGTTTGAGTTTTGGTGATTGATTACATAAACTTTGTTCTTTTTTGCATTTATTTATTCTTCCTCTATTTACCTTGAACATGAGTGTTACCTTATACGTTTGGAAGCAATTGCTTTTTATTGGTGGAATATCACCAAATTTCTCTCATGAAATGGGTATGGCTACCATTACACTTCAAATTTGGGGACTTTAAAAAGAAAATCACCTTATGGCTGAAGAACGGTTCTCTTCCTCCCCAAAGATTTTTCATATATTTTTTAGATCTTTGTTATTATTTTCTTTAACATGATTTTGTTGTCACATGTGAAATGTCAATTGCATAATCAATTATCTTCAACCCCAATTATTAATGTGCCTTATTCATATGAATATATACATAAATTATTTTGATGCACTACACCAAAAATATCATTTTATAACTAGTCATATACAATTACAAGTGGATAAGTGATTAGAAATAACATAAACAACAAGGTCAAATCAACTGCAAATGACATAAACAACTAACATAATCGATAAGGACCAATCACATATATAATGACATTTCTAGCATAGTGAAATGACAAGTTTAGCGCAACCATACTTCATTCAAGAAGATTAAATTGAATTGAAGATTTAAATTGACAATGTGCATGGGTGTAGTGGAATTGGCAAAATTACTTGCAAGTTGCTTCATTGTGTTCATGTTGACAAACTACATTTGGTCACTTTCATTAAGGAACAAAAGTTTCAAACTTGGTTTCTAAATTGTGTACCCATTAGGTTGAAATAAAACTACATAAGTATCATTTCTTGCACATGGGACAAGAAACTAAAGCAAATGAGAAGAAATTTAGACAAAAATTAATTTTTGATGTAGTGCTTCCTTGCTTTGCCATATTGTTTGTTCAAGCAAAGTGTAGAAAAATTTCTCATCTCTTTTCTTGGGAATTTTACATGAGTGTTCCTCATCTTTGTTTTGTCATAATTTTTGCACTTTTGATGATTGCATTGTTAGTGCCATAATCTTTTTTATGTCTTGAAAATAAAGAGTATTTTTGTGAAAAAATTTCTACATTGACCAATCTACTAGCATGAATGGTAACCTTTTTAATACACATCAAATATTATTGTCTCCTTGGAAATTAGGTCAAAAGATTAGGTAGATTGTTACCTTCTCAATGAAGTCTATAAAACTTCACTTGAAACTATCTATAACAAGAGAATGTTCCAAACAAATTTACTAGAAGGCCTATCAACTTTAGCGTTGGAAGTTCAATTTCTTTTAAATGTGCATATGGTAGCTTTAGTTTTAGAATAAAAGAACATATGTGCTTCAACAATGTACTAAAACTTGTGAATAAATCCAAAATTGGGCTCTTTAACATGGGGGATGTCAAGAGATTGCTTAAGCTTAAAAATGTTCTCACTTTTGGGTGCAATCATGCTAATAGGAACCAAAAACAGTCATAAACATTGTTTAATTTTGTGTTTTTTACACCAAAATGTTTTTTTTTAATTCTAACTTGAAAACACGTTAATTTTTTTGCATATGATCAAATCTAATATATTATTCTATAAATGTCCAAAATATGAAATTATTTCATTAACATTTGAACTTTCAAAAGTAGTGTAAAAGGTCGTGTTTTTAATAATTTCTAAGTAGTAAAAGAACTTGTAAATGGACTTGGAAAACTTTGAAAATGACAAATTTTTGACAAATTTTTAACACAAACCTTAACAAAATAGTACAAAGATTTTTTTTCAGATTTAAAAAGATATTTCGAAAATATTCCAAGAATATTTACCAAAAGTGGTCACTTAAGGGGGCACCAATGGCCCCTATTAGCCCATTTGCACCTTCTTCTATTTCTCTTTCAATAGGGGAAAGGCAATTTACTTATGCCTACTCATGCAAATATATTTACTTCAAATTGATCAAGCAAAAAGTTTGGTACTACTCAAATTCCATATCTATTTTCTCCTAGGGAAAAAAAAAATTTCACTAGTTAGATTCAAACTAGTCCATAGTTCAAATGAGAGATATGTAACTTATGTTCATCAATTGAACCACCCACATAAGTTTATTTGGAACTTCAAGTTGTATTTCTAAACTCCAGGTATAGATTTCCTTCAAAACTTTGGGAACAACCATAACAATTGCATCTTAATGCAAATGTTTTGAGCACTATGGTGCTCTAGTCAACCTAATTTCAATCAAAACAAATAAGGGCCAAACAAGTAATAAACAAACAAAAAAACGTGAAACTATGATTAGTGGTTTTGTTTTGTTTTTTTCATTTTTGTGATGTAGCATGGGTGGCAATGATCCCACAAGAGATTTAACACAAGAATAACAATGATCCCACAAGTGATTTAGCGTTAATAGCAAGCAAGTTTTGAGAAAATTGTCAAAATAGTAGAAAACTAGTAGAGAAATTG
>Ga0116228_10006361_pt1 | contig 10556 bp, 11 predicted proteins | sample S1TSphfallax_2_FD_89694 | JGI IMG/M metagenome (GOLD analysis project Ga0116228, IMG submission 89694) | Host-associated microbial communities from peat moss isolated from Minnesota, USA - S1T2_Fc - Sphagnum fallax MG | ecosystem: Host-associated > Plants > Peat moss > Unclassified | place... | reverse complement strand
TAATGTCGATTAAGATGCAAATGTCAGCTTTAGTGAACACAATATTAACTTGTCAATGAGAGAATTTGAATGTGGTTGAAGGAAGTGCATGTAATTGTTTTCATCCCATGTGGAAACCAACATCTTGCACAATGGTAGCAAAAGTGTTACAAACTGCATCATGGGTTTCCATGCACTTGTTGCCACGAATGCAACATAGAAGGTGGATACCCATAAGGTCAATGGGATTAGTATTTTCTTTTTTGGCAAATTTTCACAACCTAGTGACAAAAAATAAGGGTTGGTGAATCCAACAAAAAGACTTTGAATTTATTTTTTTAAATCGCCATATCTTGACCAAAACGAATTAGAAGTCATTAGATTTAGACAGTGTGTTCTTGTAGGTCACCAAAACTAAGCAAGATTCCAAAAAAGATCTACTAGTCTAATAGGATAATTGTTATTTATTATTAATTAATGTTGAGGATCTTAGCCAATGCACCTACTTGAAGAATTTGAAAAAAAAAACATTGGATGGGATGTGTGCACATGCATTAAATGATACTTACAAAAGGGATGGGGTAGTCCAAATTGTGGTCAAAGCACTATGGAAAAAATTGGGGAAGATAATCGAAAGGCTAGGAAAACTAGTTGAGCTATAAACCAAATGCCCACCTTTGGGCTAGAAAATGATAAAATTTGAACATTATGGGCTTTAGATGTCTTGTTGAAAAACATGTTAAACAACATATGATGACGCAAATGTTCCAAAATAGAATCTTGAAATCAAACCATTTGTTGTTGGATGAGTTGTTCAAATGGAGGAAAACATGCATGAATTCAGGGTGGTAAAAGATCACATGCTACTTTAAGGTGTTGTTGGAAAAGGAAGGTGTTGATTTGTGTTAAGGTTTCAAAAAAGAAGGGATGTTGATCAACCATAACCTAACAGCTATGATTCAACTATAAGGGCCCAATTCTATAAATAGGTTACTAAGGCGATGGTGGTTGTCATTATGAACCCAATGCCATCGAAAATCATTGGGAGAAAAACTTATTTATAGGCTAAAGGTTTTTTTAGGCTATGAAAATATCTTAAACCTAAGAGGCACCCAAACACTTGAAAGAAGGATAGGTTAAAATGAATAAAGGACTCTATGAAGGTGGAAGAAAGAGGTGTGTCATAAGCATGCCACTTTATATTTGGCGTTTGCCGAACGATGCCGAATTTAACTAAATTCGGCACAAGGTGAAAGTTAAATTCGGTGTGATTCGACAATGTTTATTCAGACAATATTCTGAGTAGAATTAGACCTTCAGGCTGTGCATACGGCGGTACTGCTTCACGTGGAGGATTCCTTCGAAGCTTGCATCAGTCAAACTCATGCGATTCTTGTTCTTCTCATACTTCACCACCGAAAAGTTGCTTTCAACAGTGGATGTACCAGGAAAGATGGTCGCCAGACCACCGACGAATTTCTCCAGCAACGGATACATGTTGTCGAGACCGATCCAAGCATCACGGTATGCAGCGCTGTCATCAAAGCTGTCAATGGAGCTCTTCACATCGCGTTGGCGGCGGTACGAGTCACACAAAGCCTTGTGCTGGCGCCCAATATTCTCAATCTCCTCATTGTTGAAAGTGTAATCAAAGCACTCCCTGTGGTGTTGTAGATAAACGCAGAAGTCGCGGGGCAGAATGCGGACAAGCTGATGGGGTAGAACATCAGGAGCTGCGTTGATATAGGCCTCGTTGTCTTCCGTTCTCTCCGCAACAACGGCAATAATGCCATCCACCAATTTGAGGATGGCGGATGCTGACAATCGCAAAAGTGTTTCACGATGCCCGCTGTCCATTGCGGAGAGGCAATCTTTAACGAACATGCCCAAGTCCTCCATACAGCCACTGATGGTAGCAAATGCGACCGCATAGTCGCCCGAATCAGAAAGTTGGTGCGTCGCCTCGTCAATCACACCGCGCTGTGCTTCCGTCAATATCCCAACTATCCCAACCTTGTTGTTGATCTCGAGCACCAGGCGCTTCAACATGTGATGTTGGTTGCACAACAGCACGCCATGCCTCTGTAGGGATTTGCACGAGATGGCAACGATGCCCGCGATCTCATGGATGAAGAGCATCAGAATCCACCACGAATCGTCCGGCATGCAATTTGGCTTCTTTTCCTCGAGGTACACAACGACAGCGAGCCGATGCTGGTCAAACCAGGTGGTCATTTTGATCATGTTGAGCCAGCGCGTGTCGCAAATGAGAGGGCATTGGCTCCGTTCGTCCGAAATGGAGTTTTGCTGCCGACGAAAATACGCTACGAGCAATGTAAATGTCGAGTAGAACGTGTCAGGAATGGCCAAATAAAATGACTGCATACACAAGTCGAATTGGTGGGCCCCGCACCAGACGCGCATGAACCCAGGCTTGGCTACACGATGTATCCGCGTGATTACGCCCTGATGTCGCCCTATCATCTTCTTCTCGCCATCCGAAGACGCTCCAATAATCGTCTCACGCCAGTCCGGGAAGAGAGCATCCATCGCTTTGGCGAACGTGTTGAAGATAATCTCGCCTGTGTGCCGCTCATGCACAGGGATGGACAGAAGGTGGAAGTCATGCACAATGGATTTGTGGCAGATGCGGATACGAACATTGTAGTACAAGGTCGCCATGTGGGTCGCCATGTTGAGCGCGACAAAGAACGCCCAGCACTGTCGCAGTAGCTCCGTGATGCACTGCAAATTCATCGCACAAATAAAATGAACATAGCGGCTCACAATCCCCTCAGAGCACGAGCCAATGCTCTCGATGCCAAGTACCTCTTTCGTCTCCATAATCACTTGTGTCACCTGACGGAACGACAGTCCAGCAGCCAAATATTATACAACCAACTGAAACTGCTTGGTGTTGGTGACGGTGATGGCGTACCAACTGACGTCGCCGGCATCTACTGCATCTTCCGACGAATCTAGAGTCGGCACAAAGCTTTCGAGAGGGCAGGCTCGAGTAATCCCGTCCATGTCCTCGGGGTGAAACATCATCTCGCCAATGATGACATCGACAATATCCTTGTCGATCAGGACACTTACCTGGGGAGTGCGAGGAGTGGCAAAGGCATGCATCGTTGTCTACGAGCCGGAGATCGTGCCATTGTCGAAAAACGACTTCTTTACGCTCGCTTCTAGCTCAGATACTCGGCCCACTGGGTACTATGCATTCGCGTGTGGTGCGAAGAGTAGTTCTCCTTATGAAAGGGTGCCTTGAAGTACTTGATGCGCTCCGAACGACCACACTTCATTGCCACTTCTGACTCCTCCTTTCCGAAAACCTCGCAAAATCAACACGCCGTCGTTACAACAGCGGTGCTGTTGCCCACAGCACGCTCGCATATCCACAGGCCAAACTCAGTAACATGATGAGCCTGGAACAACGTGTCGCGCTTCTTAGGAGGCATCACAGCAACCCAACGTCGTCACAAACAACCACACCATGTGCAAAAAAGTGAAAGGACTGAAATGCATGCACACTAAATTCGACACCAAACCGTCCTCTAATTTCGACATGATTCAACATTTCTTGCCGTTATGTCGAATTTAAAGTGGCCGGGTCATAAGAGATACAGTGGTCATTGCACGAAACAATGAATTAGAATTCCAAATTTGGTTACTTGAACATCACCCATTCTAAGGAAAAGGTCCACATGTCGAACATTCTCTAAAAGGGCATCTTTGATGAAAGATGATGTGAATGATGAAATGCCCAATGGAACCCCCAAGACTTTAATTCCTTTTGATGTGGTGGTAAATTAGGATGGGGTGTTGAAACCACATAACAAGCTAGAAGGTGACCATGTTACACATTTTTAAAATTAAATAGAAAGACCTATCACATAAATTTTAGTCTCAAAATGTTCATATACAAATGATAAAATTGAAGGGTGACCTATGATGTTAATGTCATTTATAATGGATGGAAATAACAAGAAGGGTACTAACTACCTTTAGAACATAAAGCCAAAAAATGGGCTAAAACAAATAATGCCTTTCCCACAAGATCACCTTAATAAGTTCCCATGGCAAATGGGATGACTATGATAATGCCTTCACAATTACACTGACTGTAAAATAGAGGATATTCAAATGCATAAAATGCACAAACAAAAATGATGAGTTGTATGATGTCTCCACTTATTACATGAAGCTCTTGAAATATGACCCCTCTTAACACCAAATTAAAGGCATCTGTCACATCTAACTAAAAAACAACCTAATTAAACCATGGTAATCATGGCACATTATTCCTTTTCAACACACATGAATGTCAAGAAACTCAAATTAAAAATCCATTTGATCCAATTTTAGGTTTTGATTTAATTAAAGACTTTTGAAATTGAAATTTTCTTTCATTAAGAAAGGACATTTTTACAAAGGACTTTCAAAGGACTCATATAATAAAAGTAAGTTGTTACAAAATATGAAATGATAATAACCTATTAAACGCATTAAAAAAACATTCACAATTTCAAAAATGTGGAATTCTAAAACTTTGAAAATTCAAAATATGTACATTTGAAAATTCAAAATTTCAAACTTTAAAATTGTTTTACCACATATAAATGGGGTATAATGTACATGATGAATTGAAAAAAAATTTAGTCTATAGTACATTAAATTAAAATTTTAAAATCTAACATTTCTTGATATGATTTCAAATTATCATCATTTTTCAAGATGAAACATAGAATTTGAAAGGAATTTGTACATTTTTACACATTTTTATTTATACACAAATAAAATTAAAATTAAAATTTATTCGTGCAATTTTAATCAATTTTCATAACAAGTTGCAAAAAAAATCATTGCAAAATTTATTCATATAGAAAAATTATTTTGGGGTAAAAACATGCAATATTAATGTAAACTAATGCTTGTGGCTCTGTTGAGTGCATTTTGACCCCACAAGGGTTTTGATTAGATGAATTGGATGTTTGACTAGAACGTTAATGATGAACTAACCCTCAATTAGTAAATTAGCACCCACAAGTGGGGTAAAAGACTTTAGGTGAAAGTTACAAATGTGTTGGAAAGATGGGGGTAGGTTGGGGGGTTTAATCTTGGGCAACTATAGGGGCCAATATAATGGAAGGGGGGAAAACGTCCTACATGTACATGATCAAGGGGGTTTGGGAAAGCACATAGGGTTGGGGCCCACATTCAAATGAAGGGCTAGGGGTTATGAAAGGGAATTAGTAGGTGGTGTGTGGTTTGTTAGAAATTATGGGATGTCATGCTCATATACATGGCCTCATACATGATGGCTAGTTAAGGGCATGCCCATCATGCCTTTTACGGTTAATGTATGTTTGTAGGGTTAATGTACGTTCTTAGGTGATTATATGCTATTAGGTGCTTAGGGTTTCAACTTGTTGGCGGTTGTATAAAAGGCCAAGCTCTTCCTTTCTCCTTTTAGTTTTTCTAAAATTCTTTTGTCAAGAAAAGCTTCCTCCATAATTAGAGAGTTTCTTCCATAGTCAAACAAGATTTCTAGATGCTCACGGCAGCCATTACACGGCCACTGTTTACATACACTAAGTTTTTTTTTTTTCTTTGTAACTTAATTCCAGAAAAACTCTGTTATCTGTTGTTTCATGTTGAAAGTGGCAAATTTTTCTTAGGCTTTGAGTTCTTGGCTTTTTATTATTACAAGTGCTAAAGGGACTTAGTGTTGTTATCTATTGGTGTTGGAGGGAGCTAATGTTATCGCCTGCTAATGCTAGTGCTAGTGTTAGAGGGAGCTAATGTTGTTACATGTTGTTGCTGGTGTTGGAAGGAACTAGTGTTGCTGCTTGTTGGTGCTATTGGTGTTATTGTTGCTAGAGGGAGTGCGAAGAATGTTTGAGGTATAACACCCTTCTGCCTCTTCCTTCTATTGTTGTTGCTGCTTAGAGGTCACACTACAATGGTCAAATCCTAGAAAATTTCAGAACATTGGTTGTTCATTCTCTGCCTTCACAAGCGCCATTACCAATCTTGTAGAAGGTAGTTTTTATCTTTCTCTCTTTCATGCATAGGGATTCGAGAGGAGGTTAAAAAAACCTTGAAGAAGCTTGAAAACTATAAGGCCAACTATAGCACCAAGCAAGAAAAAAAAAATTTGCTCCTACACACCATTATTGTAAAGCTTTTGGGCGATTTGGAACGTTACGTTCATTGCATCGCCGCCCACCATTGCTGTAAAACTTTTAGGCAATCTGAAACATCACAAGTTATAGCACTACAAGTTATAATGCACGTCCGTTGCATCGCCACCCACCATCACTATAAAGCTCTTAAGCAATCTTCAGTGTTGCATCCGTAGTGACGTGTTAGTTACAACACCATTTGCTGTGTTACCAGCTGTTGCATCGCAATTTGTCATAGTTGCATTTTGTTTCGTTCCGAGGTCCGTTTCGTTTTGGCATAGTCTTTGTTTAGTTTCAATGCAATTCCGTTCAACAATAGTTGTAGTTCCATTCAATAGTTCTGTCTGACAACTATTGTCATTTCATTCGACAACTATTGTTGTTCCGTCCAACAACCGTTACTGTTTCGTCCAACAACCGTTATCGTTCCATTTGATGATTGTCGCCATTTCGTCCAACAATAGTCACAATTCCGTTCAACGATAGTCGCCGTTTCGTCTAACAATCATCGTATTTCCATCCGATGTTCATCACCATTCCATTCAATGTTCGTCATCGTTTCGTCAGACAACCGTCACAGTTCCGTCTAGTCCCTTCCGTCCATGGACGTTCGTCCATAAGGACATCCACCAACGTACATCCGTTGTCATTCATCATCATCAACGCACTATATTCTTCAAATTTTAGGTACTACGTACATACGTATTTAATACCTTATTTTTGAAATCATATCTAGTGCTTTGTATTGCTACAAAATTTTGGGGCATGGACAACACCATGTCCTTGGATGATGAGAGCACTACTACTTAGCCAAAACCAAGGTATCAACTACAAAGTAACACACAATCCTTTGACCTAATTTCTTTGAGTTCATGATTTTCGCGATAATACCATCAAGCATCTAGAGCACCACCATCATCCAGTACAACTCCTACTAGGAATTTAGGTTTAGGTTGCACTACATCAATGGTACATCAGAGTCAAGTTAGAGGCGTTAATTAGTGGGGCACGCCTGTTGCTGTACCTACTTTAACACCATCACCGTACATTCCGCTACAAGCCATGACCTTTACACCTATATATCCCATGGAGGTTAGTAATTCTTCTAGGAAAATTGAGAAGTTTAGTGGAAGGCTAGGTACCATTTTTTTGAGGGAATTCAAGGCAACTTTCTCAGCTGTGGTTTATGAATTGGAACTCAAGTACGACGCTAATTACACTGAAGTGTTTGCATTCAAACAACTAGTTCGTTATGTGCATTATGAGGCATTGGATGTCTCCGAACAACATTTTTCGAAGATTTTGGACGTCATTCAAATTCCTAATCGAACTTATGCCATAGCCATTGTCACCACCTCTCAAGATGCATTGCAAACTACCATTGCACATCATGGGACTGTACAAAATAATCCAGATCTGGTACCTACTTTGGTAAAAAAATTTCCTCAACAATTCATTGTTGCTACCGCAAACAATCCTCCCACCATTCCTTTTGCTAATCCAGTGGGGGAATTTTTTCGAGTTCTTGAATTAGAATTTCTAGTCAAGAGTTTTGAAAAAATTCTGCAACTTGCCACCTTCTCTCGGCATAAGGATGAAACCCTCAAGATGCTATATAGGAAGCTTCTCAATGCTAACAAGAGGGAGGTACTTCAAGCCCATGCCACTCAAGTTCAAACTTTGCAAAATGAATTCAAATCATTGAAGGCTTAACTTGCTAATCAAAAGGTAAGTCTTCCCAACCAACTAATCATGCCCAACTTGTACAAGGTTCAAGATCATGAGAGGGACCTCCTAGGTCATTCTATGGCCTTTCACATGATGCCATGGTTGGGGAGTATATTCTTTCCAATGCACAAAATTCTAGTTTCACACTAGAATTTTCCATTTTTTCTTGCCTTTCCTACTTCATGGCACAAGAGACTAGTGTGGCGCCCAAAGTTTATGCCACTAGGCAAGTAATTCAAACTGATGGCCTTGCATTTAGTTCAAGTCCTATTACCAAGGCCAAAGGAGCTCAAGTAGTCATGCCACAATCTTTTCGTCCTCTCAACATGGAAGAAGAACACACCTTGATGGTGAGGGGGGAGGAGACTACTACACCACAAGTTGCTAAAACATCAAATTTTTTATGTCCCAAGAGTACATGTACATAAAAAAAACACACAATTTTCCATTGATCGCCTTATGGATTGCCAATTTCAAATGCGTGAAGTGGTTCAAATGCTTATGAATACACCATTGTTTAGTTTTCAAGATTTGAAGCTAAGCACCAAAGACATAATTGCAATACTAAAGGATACCTTGAACATTACATCAGGTCTTCTACCAATCCCTAATCCACATGTTATAGGGTCCCATCCAACAACTTAGAGAGACATTCGATTAATTCACGTGTTGCAGATGGCGATCGTAATCTAGTCATTGGTTTTAGCATGGCTAAACTAATGGGCTCTCCTACCTCTAATTTTACATTCAGATATCAAAAGGGAGCTAAAAACACCTCACTTGTGGATTTATTACTTAGCAAAGGCATTGTGGATAACCATTCTCTCCACAAAGTTTTTCATTCATTTCCGAAGGTTGTGCCTAATGAAAAAACTTTCATCACCATCAGAGTTGCCATTGTCAACAATATTGAATTAATAATCCAAATGGGAGGACATATACCCAAAATGGTACTTCTTGATATAGGTGCCCAACCAATGATTCTTAGAGTTCAATTCAATAAAAACATAGGCATGTTCAACTTTAAACTACGGAAATCTATGTGGGAAATTTGCACCGCTAGTGGGAGCGTAAAGGAGGTACTTGGGGAAAGCTCAAATTTGATTGCATTTAACTTCAATGAGGGTACAAATTAGGAGCTTTATTTACATGTCAAATGTTTAATCACCAATGCCACCAATTACAATGTGTTCATTGGGCAAAATGCCCTACTTCCACCAGGTTTCACAATTGACAACTAGTTCGAACATGCATACTACCAAGTGGATTGGGAGACTGATGGCCACCACCTTGGATACATATCTTTGATTTACATGGGAACCATAGTCCTATGGCTCACCATTGTATACTCAAGGAAGCACACACCATTTTGTACATCCAACAAGTTAGTCACGAGTGGATAAAGGGAGATGAAGAGGAGACAGCTTATGCCCAAGCTACTAAAAGCTTGAGGGTGGTTCGTACTAACATTCAACACAGACCAAGGTTTTACAAAGGTTCAAAGCAACCCACGAGCCTTTGGTCAAAGCTCTATCTAATTTTGAGAACACGAAAAACCATGGTAAACTAATTAAGCTAGTATTTCGTTAATTGATCACCTTGACACTGCCTAAGGAAGGGATTACATTTCTAGAGCTCTTTGGTAGTATTGGTATAGGTTCCGAAGCACTAGAAGAAAATTGTGTATTTTCGACTAGTGTTTGTAACTAAATTTTAGTCGCAAGAAACATTTTGCAACTAAAATCCCTATAGTCGCCTAAGACAAGTCGCATGTGATAAATTAGTCGCAAATAACAAAAGGTATTGTATGAAAAAAAAGTCAACAAATACATTTCATCCTTTGACTACATTGTATACATATTATCACATGCGATTGAGATGCAACTATTTTGGTAACAATTAAGGGCAAATGATGTGTTGCCATGTGTTTTAATATTTGATTATTTAAAATACTATTCATATTATTTTGAAATAATCTAGGATGTTCAATTCTAATACTTGGATGATTTTATATTATGACATGTGGCCCAATGTAAGTATGTCACGTGGCATTAAGAAGAAAAATATTAAAATATTAATATTAAGTTGGTAGGTACCTAGGTAAGTACACAAATATGTGCCTATAAACCTAGGTTACATACCAACCTACCTATTTAGGTTAAAAAAATAAATAGGTAGGTTCTACTTTCCTAGGTTAAATACCTACTCATATAAGTAGGTACTTAGGTAGGTAGGTACATACGTCAACCTAGGTGGGTAGGTCAAACTAAGTACCTACCTAGCTAGGTAAATAAGTAGGTTGGGAATGTATGCACTTTAAAAATGTGCATAATTTGTTTTTTTTTTTTTGGGTTGACCTTTTTCATTAGTTCATCCCATGTGCACAAATTTCTTAATGTGAAATTGGATGACCACACCCCCTTGTTTATATAGTGTTCAAAATAAAAATGAAAAACAAACAATATAGGATAAGTTTTGAAGTTCCAACTTCCTCACAAACTAAATTGTAATTCCAAAACTTTCTTCATGGCTTATTTTCTTAGTTTTTAGATTTCTAAACAATTCAAGTGCTAAATAATTAGATAATCATTTAATTAATAATGATTAAATTTACATGAATTTAAATTATAAATTACACACTACAAATATTCAGTATTC
>Ga0116228_10006357_pt1 | contig 10561 bp, 7 predicted proteins | sample S1TSphfallax_2_FD_89694 | JGI IMG/M metagenome (GOLD analysis project Ga0116228, IMG submission 89694) | Host-associated microbial communities from peat moss isolated from Minnesota, USA - S1T2_Fc - Sphagnum fallax MG | ecosystem: Host-associated > Plants > Peat moss > Unclassified | place: USA... | reverse complement strand
CGAGTCGGACAGCATTGCGCGGCGCCTGAAGATTCTATTGCAGATGAGCCTGGTGTTGCTGCAAGGCCTGAAAAAGCCCGTCATCCGGGTCGGGCGCTTTGCGGGGCAATACGCCAAGCCGCGCTCGGCCGACACGGAGACCAAGGAGGGGGTCACCCTGCCTTGCTATCGGGGCGACAACGTCAACCATCCCGGCTTCACCGCCGCCGAGCGCGAGCCGGATCCGGAGTTGCTGCTGCGCGGCTATGAGCGCGCATCGCTCACGCTGAATTTCGTGCGTGCGCTCATCGATGGCGGGTTCGCCGATCTGCATCATCCGGAGTATTGGGACCTCAGCTTTTTGCGCCACGCGCCGCTGCGCGATGCCTACCAGAAGATCGTCGATTCGATCGGCGAGTCCTTGGACTTCTTCGAATCCATGAGCGGACAACGGGTGCACGCGGTCACGCGCGGTGATTTCTACACCAGTCACGAGGGACTGCATCTGTTGTCGGAACAGTCGCAGACGCGCTACATCGAGCGCCAGAAGAAATGGTACAACCTGTCGACCCACATGCCGTGGATCGGCATGCGTACCGCGAATCTCGACGGTGCGCACGTCCACTACTTTCGCGGCATCTCGAATCCGATCGGGGTCAAGGTCGGTGCGGCGATGAGCGCCGAGTGGCTCCAAGACCTGGTCCACATCTTGAATCCACAAAATCAACCGGGTCGGTTGACGTTCATTCATCGCTTTGGCGCCCGGGACCTTGAGCACCGGCTCCCCGCCATGATTCGGGCGGTACGCGCCACCGGTTCACCGGTGCTGTGGGTCTGCGATCCGATGCACGGCAATACCGAAACCACCACGGGCGGCATCAAGACCCGACGCTTCGATAACATATTGGGCGAAGTCGAGGCGGCGTTCCGCGTCCATGAGGAGTGCGGCTCGATGCTCGGCGGTGTGCACATCGAGCTCACCGGTGATGATGTGACCGAATGCATCGGCGGTGCGCGCGGTTTGGCGGAAGCCGACCTGGCGCGTGCCTATAAGACCAATGTCGACCCGCGGCTGAATGCAGAACAGGCCTTGGAATTGGCAATGCTGATCGCCCGCCGCGCCGGCGCCACCAGGCGGACGGTGGACGTCTCTCGCGCCTAGTGCTTTTTCGGACATAATCTTGTTATTTATCATGTAAAACAACTACTTGTCCCGGAAATCTCGACTGAGTCTGTAGGCTAGCCAGCGGTTTTGAAAAAACCGGGTTGCCACGCGGTGCGCAGGTGATATTCTGACTTGCAAACCTTTCCCGCCTCGCCAGTTTGCGTGTGTTGTCGCCGTTTCGGGCTTTTGACCGCACGTAAATTCTTTGGTGCTTGCGGGTATTTTTTTCTCAAAGGTTGGGCCACTGGATGGCGAGGTTTGGGTTGCGCTCGGGTTAGTCCAAATTCCAGGCGCACTCGATAGCGGGCTACGTGGAGTTATTCTGCGTAGCCCGTTTTTTTGTGCGCTTGGGTCGCCACCAAATGAATAAATCGTTCGATCAGAACTGCCGGCGCTGCCCGCGGCTTGTCGCATTTCTCGATTCGGTCAAGGCCGAGCATCCTACCTACACCTGCAAACCGGTGCCGCCGTTCGGCGCCGACACGGCACGCTTATTGATCGTCGGGTTGGCGCCCGGGAAGCACGGCGCAAATCGCAGCGGCCGGCCTTTCACCGGCGACCATGCCGGAATTCTTTTGTACGCCACGCTCTTCAAGTTGGGGCTGTCCACGGGCGCGGCATCGGTAGCCGTCGATGATGGTTTGCAACTCCTCGATGCGCGCATCACCAATGCCGTGAAATGCCTGCCACCCGACAATAAGCCCTTGCCGGTGGAAATCGCCACCTGCAATGACTTTCTCGGTACCGAACTTGCGCAGAGCCCTGACGTGCGCGCGATTTTGGCTTTGGGCGCCATCGCCCACCAGGCCGTGCTGCGCGCGCGCGCCGTGCCTGCGAAGCTGCATAAATTCGCGCATGGTGCGGAGCATGTGCTCGGCGACGGCGTCGTCCTGATCGACTCGTACCATTGCAGCCGTTACAACACCCAGACCCGGCGCCTCACTACAGCCATGTTCGAAACGGTGGTCGAGCGCGCGCGCGACCTCGCAGTGGCGGCGCCGCGCCGTTCTGGGTGACGTCATGAATGCCGCGCCGCCGTTCGATCCCAAGTCCTTCGTCGACAGCCTGCCCGCGCGACCGGGGGTCTACCGCATGCTGGATGCCACGGGCGAAATTCTGTATGTCGGCAAGGCCCGCAGTCTGAAGAGCCGTGTGGGCTCGTATTTTCAAGCCAGCAACGTGCAGCCGAAGGTGCACGCGCTGGTCGCGAGAACTCACCACATGGAGGTTACGATCACCAATTCGGACACGGAAGCGCTGCTTCTGGAGTTCAACCTCATCAAGAAGCACCGACCGCGCTTCAATGTGGTGCTGCGAGATGACAAAAGCTTTCCGTTCGTGCATTTGGACACGGCACACGAGTTCCCGCGACTCAGTTTCTACCGTGGTTCACGCAAGGAGCCCGGTCGGTTCTTCGGACCCTACCCGTCGGCCGGCGCGGTACGCGAAACGCTGCAGCAGCTGCAAAAACTGTTTCGTTTGCGCAACTGCGAAGATACTTATTTTGCCAATCGCTCTCGGCCTTGCCTGCAGTACCAGATCCAGCGGTGCACGGGGCCGTGCGTCGGCCTCATCTCCAAGGAAGCCTATGCGCGCGACGCGGCGGCCGCCATCAAGGTGCTCGAAGGACGGGATGATGAGGTGCAGCAGGAACTCGGCCGGCGCATGGAGACCGCGGCGGAGCGCCTCGAATTCGAGGATGCCGCGCGCCTGCGCGATCAACTCGCCAATCTCAAGGTCATCCAGTCGCAACAGATCGTCACCTCGGGCAGCGATCACGACGCCGATGTGATCGCCGTGGCCGCCGGTAACGGTGAGTTCTGTGTAGCCCTGATGTTCGTGCGCGGCGGACGCAGCCTCGGCAGCACCACGTTTTTCCCGAGGGCGCCGCTGGCCGAGATGCCCGAGGTTTTGTCGCAATTCGTCGGCCAGTACTATCTGGAGCGCGAGTCGCCGGCGGAGATCTTGGTGGAGCGCGACTTCGACGAGATGGAGGTTCTCGAGGCCACGCTGGCTGAGCGCGCCGCGCACAAGGTGCGCATCACGTCCTCCGTGCGCGGCATTCGCGCGCGCTGGCTCGACATGATGCGCAACAACGCCGAGGAGGCGCTCAAGATGCGCGGACTGGCGCGTGCCAGCATCGAATCGAGCCTGGACGAGCTGCGCGACGCATTCCACCTGGGAGCGTCGCCAAGTCGCATCGAATGTTTCGACATCAGTCATACCGGGGGTACGGAAACCGTGGCTTCGTGTGTGGTGTTCGGGGTCGACGGACCCCTGAAGAGTGATTACCGGCGGTTCAACATTGCCGGGATCACCCCGGGTGATGATTATGCGGCGATGTACCAGGCACTGACACGCCGCTACAAGCGGGTGCGGGATGGTGAGACCCCCAGGCCCGACGTGCTGCTCATCGACGGCGGCAAGGGCCAGCTCGCGGAGGCCGCCAAAGTCATCGACGAACTCGGGGTCACGGGCATCACCTTGATTGGCGTGGCCAAGGGCGCCGATCGTCGGCCGGGGCAGGAGCAACTATTCTTGTTGGGCCGGGAGACGCCCACTATACTGCGGCCGGACTCGAGCGCCTTACACCTGATTCAACGCGTGCGCGATGAGGCGCACCGCTTCGCGATCGCGGGACACCGGCGTAAGCGAGCAAAGCGGCACAACCAATCGATTCTCGAAACGATCCCGGGCTTAGGGCCCGTCAAACGACGCGAACTGCTGAAGCAATTTGGCGGGCTGCAAGGAATACTGCGTGCCGGAGTCGACGATTTCGTACAAATCCGTGGTCTCGGTCGGGATCTTGCCCAGGTAATTTATGAGCACCTTCACCCAGGGCAGTAACTGGAATCTACCGAACGCGCTGACGTGGCTGCGGATCCTGATGATTCCGGCGATCGTCACCCTGTTCTACCTGTTGCCGTATCCCTGGGCGGACCCGGCTGCGTGCGCAGCGTTCGCACTGGCCGGCATTACCGACTCGCTGGACGGCTATTACGCGCGCAAGCTGGGACAGACCTCCCGCCTCGGTGCGTTCTTGGATCCGGTGGCGGATAAGTTGATCGTCGCGGCAGCATTGATTCTGCTCGTGAGCCGAGATCCGCGCTGGTTCATCGCCATTGCGGCCATCGTCATCATCGGCCGTGAGATCGCCATCTCGGCACTGCGCGAATGGATGGCGGAGATCGGCGCTCGCGGCAAGATCAAGGTGTCGGTCATTGGCAAGTTCAAGACCATCATGCAGATCGTCGGCCTGTCTTTTATGCTCTTTAGGCAGAGTCTGTTCGGTATTCCCGTCTATCGGTTGGGGATCGGTCTCACGGCGGTTGCGGTGGTCCTGACCCTGTGGTCGATGGTCGCCTACCTGCGCCTGGCCTGGCCCGAGCTACGCGGAAGCTCGACGCTTTAGGCGCGCAACCACCGGCGCAAGGTCTACTTGCGGAGAGGTTCGATAGGCGCGGAGGAAGCGGATCGACCAGCCGAAGTAGTAACCGGCGCTCGCTCCCGACACATAGACATCCCACGTCAGAAATGTCGCGCGGTTGTCGAATTGCACCGCGGCGGCCACCTGCAGCACATAGTGCGCGCCGAAGATCACGAGGATTCGCAGCAGCGGCATGACGCTGCCGCGCAGCCGCACCAGCTGGCGCGGACGATCAACCAGCATCTTTTTCATGCCTCCCAGGGAGCCGAGTATGACGCCGATCAGCGCTGCCACGCCCCAGTGGGTGGCTATGTAGGGGAAATCGCCCTGCCTCCGGAACAGGCCGGCCAGACCCCACGCGATGAAAATCGCCGGCGTGATCCACGTCCTGCCGACATCGCGGACGCTGGGGCGCAGCCGCAGCAATCCGATCCAGACCAGATAGATGAATAAAACGAATACCCAGGGCGGGGTGCGCGACAGCACATCGAACGCTGAGATGTTCATGCCCAGCATCTTTACTGCAAAACCAGGCTTCACTCAATGCTTTGGCCGGCTTTGCCCGCAAATCGGGATCTGTTCTTCTTGACTCCGCGCAATCCGGCCCTACAATTGGCGCCCTTGTTTGAGGCAAGGCGTCCGTGCGGGAATAGCTCAGTTGGTAGAGCGCAACCTTGCCAAGGTTGAGGTCGCGAGTTCGAGTCTCGTTTCCCGCTCCAAAAACTCATTGTGGTCAAGGGCTTGCCGATTTCGAACTCCGCATGATTGGCGTGGTCCGCCAAGGCCTGTGCGAGGGACTGCAGCGCGTCGTTGCACCACTTGCTTCCCAGACGGGTAGGGTAATTCCACCGGGGAGCAACTATCATCGTGCCCATGACAACCAACAAGGCTGTACGCCGCGGCCGGCCGCCGCATGACGACGTGTTGACCCCGGCCGAGTGGGCCATTGCGCACGCGGTCAAACACGGCATGTCGAATCGTGAGATCGCACGGCGGCGCGGGATCAGCGCCGACGCGGTGAAGTTCCATGTGGGCAACGCGCTGTCGAAGTTGGGTTTCAGCAGCCGGCAACAGCTGAAAAAATGGTTTCGAGTTCCTCTGGGTAGCGCCCTCGAAGGGCAAGGGATCGATATGCAGAAGCCATTGATACTCGGCAGCATCGGGCAAATCTCTCGCGCCGTGAGCGACATCGGCCGAGCGGAAACCTGGTACGGGTCCGTGCTTGGACTGAAACACCTGTACACCTTTGGCAAGCTGGCGTTCTTCGATTGCGACGGTGTGCGTCTTTTATTGAGTGAAACAAATGCGCCGCTTCCCGCCGAGTCGCTGCTGTATCTTCGCGTCGAGGATATTGGAAGGGCCTATGCGGAACTCCAGGCACGCGGAGTCGAATTCACCCACGCGCCGCATCTGGTGCACCGCCATGTCGATGGAACGGAAGAGTGGATGGCATTCTTCAACGATCCGGACGGCAGGCCGTTTGCAATCATGTCGCAGGTGAGGGCAGTCTCTTCGTAGGCCCGCAAGGATTGCCGCCTCAACCGGCGTCCGCGTACACCTTGATTAGTTCGGTCAAAAGATCCCGCCCGGTATAGACCGCACGCACCGCCTCACGCTCGTTGAGACCGTGGGTCCCGTTCCCGTCGGGATCGCTGAACAGCCCACCACGAGCCCGCCTTCCAGGGGACGGTCCCGAGCTGAAAACAAGGTGATCTGATCGTCCGTATACCCAGCCCCACGCAGGTGGCCGGCTATCTTTGCGGCCAATGCGGTACAGCTGCCGGTGGTGGCGCTGGTGTCGGTCTCGACCAGCTCCTGGTAGAGCGCGCGAAACTCCGATTGATCCGGTCTGAGTTCCGGCGGCTCGGCCAGTGCGCCGAGCGGCCGCGCCAACATCGCGACTGCGATCGCCAATCGCGTATTATCATGTCTGCAGAACAGCTGGACGATCGGCCTGGGTGCCGACGGCACCCAAGGCCTCGGCTGCAGTGCGACGGGTCTGTTGTGTGCGGGCGCCTTCTATGAGGCATTCCCGGGACCACCGTGGGGACCGCCGGCAGCGAGAATCAAACCTCCATCATGTGGGGCTTTCGGATCAGGATCTGAGGCGGATCGAAGGGGTAATGTATGGCGATCAGCACGGCGGGAGACACCTTGCCGCAAGACGGGGAGAAGTCCGGGAACGATTGGCTCGTGATCGGGGCATCCTCGCTGGGCACGGTGTTCGAATGGTATGACTTTTTCCTGTATGGCTTGCTCGCGAGCATCATCAGCGCGCAATTCTTCTCCGGCGTCAACGAAACCACTGGCTTCATCTTCGCCCTCGCCGCATTCGCGGCGGGTTTCGCGGTACGGCCTTTCGGCGCGCTGGTGTTCGGGCGCTTGGGCGACCTGGTCGGGCGCAAGCACACATTCCTCATCACCATGAGCATCATGGGGGGCGCCACGTGCGCCGTCGGCGTCCTGCCGAACTACGCGACGGCCGGCGTGACGGCACCGATCTTGTTGCTGGCGCTGCGTCTGCTGCAAGGCTTGGCACTGGGAGGTGAGTATGGCGGCGCGGCGACCTACGTGGCGGAATTTTCCGCGCCGGGCAAACGAGGTTTTTCCACGAGCTGGATCCAGGCCACGGCCACCCTCGGACTGTTCGCGGCGCTCCTGGTGGTGATTGGCACGCGCACGTCCATTGGCGAGGACGCCTTCAAGAGCTGGGGTTGGCGAATCCCGTTCATGGTGTCGGCCATACTCCTGGCCGTTTCGCTGTGGATCCGCATGCAGCTCGCCGAAAGTCCGGTATTCCTCAAGATGAAGAATCTGGGCACCACGTCGAAGGCGCCGCTCGCGGAAGCCTTCGGGCAGTGGAGCAACCTCAAAGTCGTGTTGATCGCGCTGTTCGGTGCGGTGATGGGCCAAGCTGTGGTGTGGTACGCGGGACAGTTCTACGCGCTCTTCTTTCTGGAGAGAACCCTGCGCGTCGATGGTGCCACCACCAATATCCTGACCGCGATCGCGCTCGCACTGGCGACGCCGGGATTCGTGTTTTTTGGCTGGCTGTCGGACAAGATCGGCCGCAAACCCATCATCATGACCGGCTGCCTGCTCGCTGCGCTCACCTACTTTCCCTTGTTTCGGGCGCTGACTGAATATGCCAATCCGGCGCTGTTTGCGGCGCAGGCGTCGGCGCCGGTCACGGTCTACGCCGATCCCGCGCAATGCTCGTTTCAGTTCGACCCCATCGGCAAGAATAAATTCGATTCGACGTCCTGCGATATCGCGAAGAGCTACCTCGCGAAAGCCGGTGTCTCATACAACCGAGCCGACGCGCCCAGCGGAGCCGTGGCCGAAGTTCGCAGCGGCGCCACCGTGTTGACCGCACCGGACCCCAAGGCGCTGACCGGCAAGGAGCGGAAGGATGCCATCGCCAAGTTTCAAGCCGAGGCGAAAGCCACTCTGGCCGCGGCCGGCTACCCGGACAAGGCGAATCCCGCGACCATCAACAAGCCCATGGTGGTGCTGATACTGTTCATCTTGGTCCTGTATGTCACCATGGTTTACGGTCCCATTGCCGCGTTGCTCGTGGAATTGTTTCCCACCAGAATTCGCTACAGCGCCATGTCGCTCCCGTACCACATCGGCAATGGCTGGTTCGGCGGTTTTCTGCCCACCACCGCCTTTGCCATGGTGGCCGCGACCGGCGACATCTATTATGGGCTGTGGTATCCGATCGTGGTCGCCGGCGCGACCTTGGTGATCGGCTTGTTCTTCCTGCCGGAGACTTTCAAGAGGAAACTCGATGCCTGATTGGGAGTCGGGCGCCCGGGAAAGCGGGTAACCGTGCAACGGGTCGAGACGCACGGCCAGAGGTACCGATGACCGCCGCCGAACCTACCGGAACTCTCGCGACTGCCTTGGAGCATACGCGGCGCTTGCTACCGCTCAATCCTGAGCTGGCGGCGGCACAGGCGTCCGAGATCCTCAAGGTGATTCCCGGGCACCCGTCCGCCATGTTGCTCATGGGCTCGGCACAGCGCCTTTGCGGAGACGCCGGGGCTGCCGTGCAGACGCTGCACGAACTCACGGCGATGCAGGGACATTGGGCGCACGCGTTTTATGAATTGGGACTCGCGCTGACGGACGCCCGCCGTAGCCGAGAAGCCCTCGCCGCACTGCGACGGGCGGTGGCGATCAAGCCCGATATGCCCGATGCCTGGCGTGCCATCGGCGATCGCTTAAGTCTCGCCGGTGATATTGCCGGTGCGGATGCCGCCTATGCCGAACATATCCGCGCCTCCTCGAATGATCCGCGTCTTCTGGCCGCCGGCGCAGCGATGCTCGATGGGCGCATCCCCGAGGCCGAGCGCCGGCTCAAGGATCATCTGTATGCCTATCCCACCGACGTGCCCGCCATCCGGATGCTCGCGGAGGTGGCCGCGCGTCTCGGCCGCAATAAGGACGCGGCCGCGTTGTTGAAGCGATGCCTCGAGTTGGCGCCAAGTTTTGCGGCTGCCCGGAACCAGTATGCCATCGTCCTGCAGCGACTCGATAAGTACCGCGAGGCTCTCGATCAGGTTGGCATTCTGTTGCAGGCCGATCCGCGCAACTCTGCCTATCACAATAATCGCGCCGTGATTCTTACCAAGATCGGCGAGTATCGGGAGGCGATCGATCTGTACGAGAGGATACTCGCGGTGAATCCGGAGCACGAGAGCATCTGGCTCAGCTACGGGCACGTGCTGGCAACCGCGGGTCGCCAGGGCGATGCAATCGCAGCCTATCGTCGGTGCATCGCGCTTTGTCCCGGCATGGGCGATGCTTACTGGAGCCTGGCCAATCTCAAGACCTTTCGCTTCGATCCGACTGATGTGGCAACGATGCGCGCGCAGCTCGAGCGCGGCGATATCTCCGAGGTCCAGCGCTGCAGTCTGGAATTCTCCCTCGCCAAGGCGACCGAAGATGAATCGCTCTATGCCGAATCGATGCAATGGTATCTCGCGGCCAATGCACGTCGACGCAAGCGCGAGGCTTATCACGGCGAGGAGGTGGCGGCGTTCGTGAGCCGCTCGAAGGAGTTGTTCACCCGGAGATTTTTCTCTGACCGCAGAGATTATGGCGCGGCCGGCGCGGATCCCATCTTCATCGTTGGGATGCCACGGGCCGGGTCCACTTTGGTCGAGCAGATTCTTGCGAGCCATTCTGCGGTCGAAGGCACCATGGAGCTGCCGAACCTCATCACCATGGCGGCGGAACTCGGATCGGTCGCGGACGCGCGCAGCGACGAACGGCCCTATCCGGGCGTTCTGGAGCGCCTCGATGCGGCCGCTGCCTGCCGTCTCGGAGAGGAGTATCTGGAGGAGACCTCGATCCAGCGCAAGACCAGGCGCCCGTTCTTCATCGACAAAATGCCGAATAATTTTTTGCATGTGGGTTTGATCTGCCTGATCCTTCCCAACGCAAAGATCATCGATGCGCGACGGCATCCGATGGCATGTTGCTTCTCCGCATTCAAGATGCAATTCTCGGAGGGTCATCGCTTTTCCTACGACCTGCATGAGATCGGCGACTACTACCGCCTTTATGTCGAGTACATGCAGCACTTCGATGCCGTGCTGCCTGGACGCATCCACCGGGTGCATCACGAAAGCATGGTGGAGAATACGGAGGCCGAGGTTCGCAGGCTTCTCGATTATTGCGGACTTAAGTTCGAGCCCGACTGCCTCAAGTTTCACGAGAACAAACGGCCGGTGCGCACGCCGAGTGCGCAGCAAGTGCGGCGACCGATCTACCGCGAGGGGCTGCACCACTGGCGGCACTTCGAGACGTGGCTCGGTCCGCTCGCGGATGCGCTGGGTGAGGCGCTGGAAAAATATCCCGAACCTCCCAAGTTTTGATGTCACGACGCTTTTAATTGCGCCGCAAGTGTCATACATTCCCGTGAAAGGGGAGTGGCGCGAAAAAATATAGTCAGGGGATGCGTCAATGACTCGTAGTCG
>Ga0116228_10006354_pt1 | contig 10564 bp, 11 predicted proteins | sample S1TSphfallax_2_FD_89694 | JGI IMG/M metagenome (GOLD analysis project Ga0116228, IMG submission 89694) | Host-associated microbial communities from peat moss isolated from Minnesota, USA - S1T2_Fc - Sphagnum fallax MG | ecosystem: Host-associated > Plants > Peat moss > Unclassified | place... | reverse complement strand
TGTATCCAACGTTGTAGGTTGTGGTGAGCAAACCTCTCTCTCCATTGTAGAGGAATTCTCTTGGATCTTGCAAGCTGAAAGGAACAAGGAAGTTGTGTGCCCGAGTTTTTGAGGGTGACGTTATGAAAGGGACGGGAGGAGGAGGAGGAGTGTGAAGGGAAAAACTGTGGTGCAAATTAGGGTTGGAGTTCTGGAGGGCCGGAGTCTTTGGTACTTCAGCAGCTTGTTTTTGGAGTGGGGGATGAGTGTGGCGCATGTGTGAGAAATGAGCTGTGTGTGAAGGAAGTGGACAATCAGTTCGAAGACGCAAAAATGGCGGCAGCGGCGGTGACGACGACGACGACAGTAGCGTTCAGTGGTCTTGTAGACGGAATGAAAAAGAAAGGAGCTGCATGCTCCCGCCGTATCGATAGCCAAGGCAACAAGGTATATTCGCGATTGCAAAGGATAATTGCAAAATCCTCGACGATTGAGCAAGAGAAGATTGTGAATTAGAAGAGGTCTTACAAAGAGTGTAGACGAGGGTTTGGAGATTTTCCCAAAAGTGTGATTGCAAGTTGCTTCTGGGGTTTTCTGTAAGTGGGTATGTTTCTTGTCTGTGCTACAGCAGCCGGAGGTGGAGTTTTTGCAGATGCTGCCTTTGGTCCTGTGTGCCCAAGCTTTTCTATTTTTTATCCAAGCTTTTCTCTTTGGCATGCAGGGAAAGAGCAGGATGATGGGAACTGCAAAGGTTTGTTTTGGAACACATCAGTGGCAGCAGCGGCGAGGGTTTGTGGTGAAGTCAGTGTTGGATAAGTCCAGTGGAGAGGTGGACAGCAGCAGCAGCAGTGGTGGATCATCATCAGTGGATCCTGCACGAGCAGCTCTCGAGAGATTATTTGAGCAAGCTCACTTACATGAAGTGCGGATGTCAGATCCCATGTATATTCCGGAATCAGGGTTGGAGCATGTGGTGAGTGAGCTTGAAGTGGACCTCAATGCAGCACTGAACGCACTGCGTGCAAAGGAGGAGGAGCTGCGGCTGGCAGAACAGATGTTGAAAGCAGATCAACGGGAGGTTCAGATAGCACGCACTGTGCTGCATCATCGTGAGAAAGAACTTGAAGCAGCAAGCAGCAGCCACAGTGGCAAACGTGATGAGCTGAAGCTTGTGCATCAAGAATTGGTGCTGAAGGGGGAAGAGTTGCAAAGTGTACAGATGGTTGTGAAAGAGAAGGAGGCAGAGCTTCACAATGCACAAGAAGCTTTAGGAAGGAAACAGGAAGAGCTAAACAGGTATCGACACTCTTTGCTAGAGAAAGATGACATTCTTGCAAACACAACTTCACAGATAAAGCTAAAGGACCTGGAGCTTCAGCAGGCAAATGAGCTCATTTCAAAGCAGTTGATTGACCTAGAGTTTCTGCGAGCCTCACTCCTTGACAAAGAGAATGAACTCCAGAGGTCGGATAAAGAGAAACAGTGGAAGCAGGAGCAGTTGGAGAAGACAGAGGCAGAGTTAGAGAAGCGTGTGAAGGCTTGTGTTGCTGCAGAAGAGGACTTGAAGGCGTTAGAGCAAGATTTGGCAAGCCACAAAGCAAGGGGCAAACTCACTGCCACAGAGCTATCTCAAGTCAAGATCTTACTGTCAGAAGTTCAAGCTGATTTGGACAATTCTCGAGCTTCTGTTGCTGAATTACGGCAAGCTGTTGAGGACCAGCATAAGTTGATTCAGCTTCAGCATCAAGACCTTGCTTCCCACAAATCTATGCTGACGTCGTATGAAACAAGTCTCAAAGCTGCTAAGGTTGAGTTAGAGAAGGAGAAACAGCAGGCAGTGGTTGCGAAGGCAGTGCATGAAAATCTCAAGGATCAACTGAAGAAAGAAAGCCAAGAGGTTGAAGTGTTGCAATCAGCTTTGTCAAAGGAGAAGGCTCTCCTTCAAGCTTCCATGCAAGAGGTTCATGCTCTCAAGATTGATGTTCAGCAGAGAGATTCCTCGTTGTCTGACACAGTGCTGAAGCTGCAGCTGAAAGAGACAGAGTTGGTAGGAGTGAGGCTAGAGATTCAGCAAGTCAAATCTGAGTTGACTTCTGTGAAGCTCACCCTCAGCAAAAAAGATATGGACTTGCAAGCAGCTCAGAGATCTGTCCACGAGTTGCAGATCGAAGTGACTCATGTTAGAGGTTTACTGCATGCCAAGGAGGAACAACTGGCCGAAGTAACTTCACTGTTGCAGGAGAAAGAGGAAGAAGTTACGAACTTGCGACTTGACTTGGACAATAGCCACACACAGCTTTCACAGGCAACATCAGTTGTACAGCAAATAACAGAGCTGTCCCAGGCGCTTGTAGATTCCACAGGCAGGCAAGGTGTCTTTGAAAATGACTCGATGCTCATGCAGAGAAATTATGAACTTTTTGCGACCAAGCGTGCTTTGCTGGAGACTGAACTACAGCTTGAACGGTTGCAAGAGCAGTGGTTAGCTGATGGAGCTTGGCAGCAAGAGCTTGAGGCTGAGCTGGAGGAGATGAAGGAGGCATTGCAGGAGAAAGGTCGACAGCTGGTAGAAGTGCAGCACTTGCTTGCCACTAAGGATGAGGAGTTGAAGCAGCTTGTGGACCGTTGGGATGCTCGTGAAGCAGAGCTTGTGAAGATGCAGGAGAAAGTTAATGATGAAGCTGACCTTACAAGAAAAGGAATGGCAGCTCATTTGCGAGCAGAACTTGGAGGCCCAGCAATGGAGCTAAAAGACACTAATAGTGGCGTTGGGGTATCCATGGGCACAGTACACAGCTTGGAACATTCGAATCAAGGTCTTTTTGAGGAGGGCTCTAGCAGTGATTTGAGTTTCACATCTCCCTCTCCCTCTTCCTCAAGATCAACTGCTTCTTCAGGAGTTCACAAACACACCCCTCTTGCTGTCATCACAGAGAATGAAGAGGTTGAAGGTCTAGAAGACTTGAAATCAAGATTATTCGAGAGGGATGCAGCTTTAGAGCTCACAAGGGGTGCAATGGAGAACCTCACCAAGTTAACCAAGCGGTTAATTTCCGAGGCAGGGCTGAATGGTCTAGGATTTTCTGGGATTGCAACAGCACCATAAACACCTAGACATTGCTTCTACTTGTAATATACATGCTTTAGTTGTTTTGATATTAATGTCAGATTGGATGGGAAGAAATCAAAGATTAGTTTTCAGGATGTTATCTTTTTGAAAGAGATCTCATTCTTTCCATGTGAGTTATGTGGTTGGTCCATTTGCCATTTGTCTTGATGTCTGACTTGTAGTGGGCTGGTTTGTATCATGCAGCTTTTTCTTAGTATTCAAAACCTTCACTGAGCTCAGTTGGCTTATTCAACTGTTTTGTACTGTGGTTAGGTGTTCAACTGTCGGATAGTCTGTATCATTCAGTTAATTTGGAAGTAAACAACAGCTCCATTGAGCCTTGTTAGCCTCACACAATTGTGTTCTACACTGCTGCTTTGATGTTAACTATTGGGTACTTGTTGGTTTCTAGGTTGTTTGACATGTGATTTGTTCTGAAACCAACCACCTGCGATACCATCCCCTAAATGTTTGTGAAAATCTTTTCTGCAACTGCAGGTTTGTGTATATGTTTCATGTTTTGGCAGGATAGAATTTAGTGGATTTCTGGAGATGCATAACTCAGAGTAATAGCTAAGCAGTCCTTTGCTTGTTTATGTCATATTCTTCTTATTGCACTCCTTTTGTTGTGTTACCTTCAAGGTGTTGCTGCAGAATTTCCTCTGCAATTTCATAGATATGTATCCTTCCAAGTAAGGTGTTGACTATTGAGCTCTGTTAGGGTTGTGTAATAGAATTTTGATTGGTTTTCTGGGTTTTGAATTGGGGTTTTTTCTCCCTTTTCTTGGATTTTTCACTTTCTCTTTGTTCTTTTAGGTTACTCTTTGTTCTTGGGGTTCTTTTGGTCTTCTTTTTCCCTTTGAGAGCTTTGTTGAGCTGACCTGCATAGTGGCTAGCTCAGTTTTCCTGTTACTGCCAGTCTGGTGAAAGAAACTCAGTGCATTGGTTGATGTTTGACACCCATTTTCAGGATGTGATGTTTCTCAAAGCTGTATACAGAACAGGTCTCCTCAATTGTGTTTTGTAGATTGATTTTCTCTTTACTTTAGGGTTGGCATTTCCTCTTTCTCATGCTCGCTGTTTGGTTGCTGTTATGTTTTAAGATCTGACACATCATAAACTGATTATTGGGTGTTCTCTCATTTCTTTTTCAGGTTGACTTCAAAATCATCTGTTTTGAGAAATTCTCAATACCGCTGATGATATTTCAGACAGGGAAGACTTTTACACATCCTCTTGGCTGAAGATGAACACACTAAAGTTGAGGACCCCATCAAGCTACAATTGCACAAAATCTCAACACTTCACACTTTCTTTTTGGAGGTTGAAACTCATCAACAATCATACAAACCAAATGAAACTGGTACATATCACAGCACTAACTCTCCATCAATATAATGGACTTTCTTGCTCAAGTTGTAGGTCTCTCTTTTTTGTCAACCAAAAACTATTTGCAGCAAACCTTAGATTTCAACAGTCTTTCTACCAGAATATAACACATGCCTATGATCACTTTCAAGCCTCTGTTGTTGCAGATGGGTTATGTGCAATGAGCTGTTCCAGTCCCATTGTGTGGATTAATTTGTACACAGAATCTCTTTTAGATGCTAACACTATTGGGCACACCCTTGCCTGTGATGCCTTGGCCTGAAATGGGGCGGAGCAGCTCGTATGGAATATGAACAGGGCCTAAACGGTTCTTAAGAGAAGGGTCTGCATTTCGTTCCTTTATAAGTGTGTCAATGTCAGCAATTTTCTTTGAATATTTGTCGAATGCTGCCAAGATCTGGAAAACATTCAGCACCAAATTCACACCAAATTAGCTTCTGTTTTGCCTGAATTTCTTCCAGAACTTTCTGCCATGAATAAAAGTGCATTATATACTTAAAACAGTGTGGACTACTATCAAATTTTTTTACCTTGGGATCATTTGTCCAGTTTGGTAATGAGCGTTGGCCCAAATACTCCTCATCTGCCGAATGTGTTGACAAGATTTCGATTGTTGCCATAACCACTGTTGCCTGTGTTTGGTTTGAGATACTGGACAAGTAGAATTTCTCAGGATCATCTTGTAGTGATTGCCAGTCAGGGGTGCCTTCCTCTGGGATAAGTTTGCGGGTGGTTGTTGGATGGCTTGGCATGAACCCTGCATATTCATATTGTCCAAAATTCACGGCAGCATGATGGCAAGAAGCCACCCACGCAATTGTGGTCAAGATTTGGACCAGATTTTGCTTGGAATTGAGTTCTGGCCACCCAGGTTCATCTTTCTTGTCACCATGTCCAACTGTTCGGATCTCATTCCACCAGCTCTGAAGCTCAACATCACCAACAACCCCTGAATCATCTGGGTACACAATGTCAACAAAGTCGGAAAACCATGATTTGATTGCTGCCCATAATTCGAGCCCATCCACTGCATATGGATAGTCTTCAATGAAGAGTTTCAACCCATGCTTTGCATTCGAGTCTGGGACGGCGATTCCCCTGTCCAGAAAAACCAAAAAACTCTCATATTTCTCAGTACTGAAGCCCATTCCTGTGAAGGAGATCAGACCTGGCTGTTTTCCCAAGCTAAATATCTGCAAGAGTTCACAAATCTATCACCAGGAATTTATTTACACATAAAATCATACAGCAAAAATTACATTGAAATTCCATGCCAGAATCAGTGGGAAAAATTAGTTATTTGCTATAAATTGACTGTCAAACACAAGAGGTGGGATTTTGGGGAGATGGGTAGTTTATACCTTTTGATGAGGTCAGTGGGCAAACCTTGCTCATCAAAGCGCCAGTCAAGCTTGTACAAAACAGAGCCCAATTCCAATGAGTATTGTTGTGGAGTGAAAGCTGTTTCAACAATTCCGTCTGAATTGATGAGGGCTTTCCTTGCAGTTGCATTGATATCCATTGTGTTCTTGAAGTGTGGCACAATGACTAGGTTAATTGGATGTAGTGCACTTAGTTGCCGGTTAGTGGCTATTATGATTGGCTCAACTGCCCCATGAGTCCTTGTGCTGCACAAAGTACAAAACACATTTGAAATAATAAGTAAGTTGCCAATTTTTTGATCAGAAATTGAAGAATTGCTGTTGTAGATCAACCCAAACAGTTCAGGATCAACTTCCTAGTGCCATAACAATAATCCGGGTGAAAGGACATAGTATGAAGTCATCTTATGTGTATTGATCTGCGTAACCTCCAAATTCTATAACTTTTTAATGAATTTTCATGAATCCACAGAAAAAGTTGAAAACCAGATGATGTGCAACAATGATTTTTTTGTTGCACAATTTTGTGATGAGGGAAAAAATGATTTGATTTACTCAGGGAAAAACAGTTCTTACAAGTGACTGAAAATTTGGTGATATGAGGAATCGTTTGACAGAACATGGGCTTTTGCAAGCTCCCACACCCAGTTTTTGGTAGAGTCTTGTGGAGGTGGTGTGAAAACACGGCTGTTCTTGGCAGCACCTTGAGTTGGAGGTGGCAGAACTAACTCGATTGCTATGACTTGCAAAGTTCCATCACTGGTCAGGAAAAACAACGTGCGGGTGGCATAAATTGAGCTTGTCTCTAGGTCATTGATTCTCTGGGCATATGGTAGGAATCCATCATTGTAATCCACTATAAACAGCTTATTTTCCTTCAATGCCTGCACACAAAAGTTGATGAAAAAATGAACCAAACCATCAGGAAGAAGAAGAAGAAGAAGAGCTCATGTAAGTGTTCTCTGTAACAATGGATGTAATTATCTCACAAAGTGGGATACACAAAACATTTGCTACCTTTTCAACATCCCACCCATCTGGTAATTGGCTGTTCACAATCTTGGCAGTGATGGCTGAAACAGGATCACCATAAGTTGATGGATCCAGCTTACTCTTGATTGGAAATTCCTGCACAGCAATTTCAAGTGGGCACTATACACATTAGGTATCAGCAATTTCAAACTTTAGAGCAAAAATTATTCAGAAACTAAGTTAGTGTGATTGATTTACACAGCCAGCAAGAAGGAACCAGTTCTTCAAACAACCCAAAACACTACAACTGTTATACTAAGCTGCCACAAAGTCCTTCATTCCTGACACTTAGAGTTTAGGGGCAGGAGGTTCTTTGCATACTGAGTTGAGACCTGAGATTACAAACACCCAGTCCTTACTACTACAAGGTCTACTACTACTAAATCTGAAAAATATTTCCCTCCTTGATGACAATTCCCCCAGTAAAATGTGCAAGAAATTCCTTCAGGCATGATAATTCCTTTCTCTAAACTAGACTGTTTCCAGTCCAATGACAGTTTGCAGAAATTTGCGGGTTTCCAGAATTTGAGGAGTTTTTGAGACATTGGGTTTTGGAGAAAGTTAGGATCTGATCTATTATATATAACTTGGCCATGGAATTTTGCTGCTGTTCAAGAGGTACCTACCGTGAGTCTTGTAATGGCCAGGGGGTTGAGACCTGCGATGAACTCACGAGCAAACTCCTGATCCACTGACCATGCATCCTTATTAACTGCAAAAAAGTACCAAAAACCAACAAACAACCCAAATTAGAAATTTGCAGTTTGAAAAATTCAACCAAGTTCTCAGGCTACTCACAGCTCTCAACTAATTCTTCAAACTGTCAGCAGCAGCAGCAGCAGCAGCTACCATTCAAAATTTCTGTTAATTTAAATCCCCCAGGAACACTGAAGATGTGAGCTCCAGAAACATTTTTGGTGCAAGAGATTTATTGGCGCTACCACCTTTATCAGGGTAGAGACAAATTGTGATGCACCCAGGAAAAAAAAAAGGCCAAAGATTGGTATCCGTAAATGAATTCTAGGATCATGTGTAGTCCACTATAGAAGCATTTCTGGTGCCCATAACTGAAGGATCCACTTGGGCTGCAGCTTCACCATGTGGTTTCCCAATTCAGCATGTTCAAGAATCTTTATCATCATCATAGATGTCATTTGAAGGGGCAGAGCCATTATGCCAAGAGCTGCTCAATGTTTGGTAGAACTCAACAGACAGATAAAATCTAGATCTAGATAACATTACATGCTTCAACGTGCAATCTCAAGGTTATAACATAACTTCCTGGAATCCTGCTGGTATCTGGAGATGATCTAGATGCAGGTAAATCTGTAGAGAACTTGCTGATTGATTGACATGTTATTAGAGATGGAAGGATATTAGAACTTGGATCTCTCTCTCACCTGCAAGAACATTTGGTAAAGGATACTTCAACAGATTGGTGTCTTCTCCCTCGGGCAATATAAATTCGTGGAAGAACTCGAGAGGATCGGTAACGGTTTTGGTAGTTACGGGTTGCAGGTTCTTCATCACGCCTTTGTCCGTCCCCTTGCTCGTATACAGTTGGAAGATCTGGTCCAGGCTGGTGAAGTTGGGGTCATGTGTCTCAGCTGTTCGCAGAGTGGGACCCGCTGAATGCGTCACGGATCTCGCTGCTGATGCCAAGAAATCGTCCTCCTTGACCTGACCGAATTGCTCGTCTCGAGGAACGTAGAACGGTGAAAGTACATTCAATGGTTTGCTCTCTGATGCTGGATCTGCGGGGGATTTGGACACGAATCTGAGTCTAATTTGCCACAAGAAGAATAAAACCAGCTCAACCAATAGCTCTGCTCTGCTCAGCTCAACTAGACTTTGTTTGCTCTGATCATCCGCAAAACCAACCTCCTCCAACAGAGCCTGTTGTTTTGTTGGCTCTACTCTGAAGGGGTTTATAAGACATTGTGATGCACTCAGAAACGAGGGCCAAAGTTTTGCATCCCTATACACTCTAGCTAGCTGGGTCATGTGGATTCCAATATAGAAACATTTCTGGCACCCATAACTCAAGGATCCATCCGCAGCTCAAAGCAAAACCAAACTCAAACAGAGCTCTAGACTGTTTATCCAGAAATGGGCCAAAGTTTTATATTCCTACATGAATTCTGGTAGGGTCATGTGGAGTCAGTGCACTATAGAAACATTTCGGGTGCCCTTAGCTAAAGGATCCACTTGGGCTTCATCGTAAGTGCTAATAACCACCTCGTCCATGTGGTCCCAAAACTGTGAATCTTGTACAGATCTCCTGCAACTTGTTCAAGAGCAGCTGCAGCTCTATGAGCTTGGAGAAGAAAGAAAGAAAGAAAGAAAGAAAGAAAGCTCTCACCAGTTTTGGTAGGTGGGCGACCAGTGCGGCATCGGCGAGGGTAAGGAAAGTCCTTAGATCCGCCCAGGGGTGTCCGCTTCTGCTTCGGATTTGCGTCCGGGTTGCCCAAGTCGTTGTAAATGTCGTAGTCGTAGATCCGGTCCTTGGCGGCTCTCTCTCCTGTTCCATCTCCACGGAGGTTGGTGAGCTCTTTTGCTCGCAGTGCCACTAAGCCTGGTGGAGTTTGGCTCGGGACATAAACCTGAAGACGCCCCCCCCCCGCCATAGAAAACAAAATTCCTCTTAGCGGAAGAAGATCACATGAAGAACATTGGCAAGAGCATCCTATGAAAACATCACACCTTCATTTTACTGGACCCATGGAACTTGAGAAAAATATAAGAAAAAATAAAATATTACCTCATTGCTGAAGAAGATGCGGCCTTCCTGGAGCGTGGTGTTGTACACCCAGGAGTTGCAAGTGAAGTTGACGACTTTGCTATTGTCGGGAAGCGCGAGCTCGAAGGAGACGAGAAGGAATTCGAAGGTGTGGCCGTTTTTCACGATGATCGCGCCTACGGAACCGAAGTCCTTGGGCACCTGGAAGTCCAGTTTGAACGTGAAGTTTGTTTCCACTGGCAAGTCCCGCGCCGCCTCCCAGTTCAGAATCTTCACTTCCTCGCTTCGCAAACCCTCCCCAGTCTCTGCAAAAAAGGATTCATATATCTTCCTGTCAAATGCTGCTGTTGTGATCTTCTTCCATGCAGGCTCAAAGAGAGCTGATGAAGATATCTAGAAATCTGTGATCACAGCAGCCTAATGGAAATTAGATGTCCTTACTGGGATCAAGAGACGTGTTGCTGACGAGCTGCACTTTGACTTTGGAGCCCAAGAAATCTTCGACATCGACCAGTGTATCGGCGGCCAAGTCCGTCAAGTCGAGTGCAAGGAGCCTCTTACGCAATACCAGAGAACCCTTCCACAGGACAGTGCCGGATTGCGGACCAGACGATGTTGCTACAGCGGCCGACGCTTTGGATGACTGAGGAGGAAAAATCCCTCCCACGAGTTTCTCAAACAAGTTTCCGATTCCCGACAAGCTAGCAGATACCTGCGTCCCTGCAGCTGAACTGCTGCTACCCGGCGAATTCGGGGCACTGGTACGAATCGGACTAGTAGAACCACCTGGTTGTTGCAAAAACTTGACGGAATCTTGCTTCCTCAAATCGCCACGACCTGGAACCAGTGAACTCTGAAGAACACTAGTGTCTGGTTTCACGCCGATTGCACTCCGCCCGCGGTTTAATGACGGCAGCGACGCCATGGCTATAT